>OFGO01000296.1_pt1 | contig 49228 bp, 30 predicted proteins | sample 1521761 | NCBI WGS metagenome assembly OFGO01 (sample SAMEA3504128, study PRJEB24116) | mouse gut metagenome | biome: mouse gut; feature: mouse-associated habitat; material: faeces | place: Denmark | collected 2011
TGAGCTTTATTTCCAAAGAAGATCCCAATGCATTTGTGACAATTTATGCGGTCAATGAAGTAATCTACAGGCCAAAGGTATAAGAGAGGGAAGAATATGAGAAATATTTCTGTAAATGATATCACGGAAAGCATAAAAGAGATGTGTATAGAAGCCAATCATTTTCTTTCTGATGATATGAAAAAGGTATTGGATATTGTAGTGACTTTGTGCACACTGGGGGCGGCGGTTTTTCTTGCGCTGATGATAGGGCCGCAGTTTTTGAAGCTGCAGGGAGGAGCAAAGGCTCTGGGCCAGAAGGAATTTGCTGAGGCAGAGGGCAGTTATATATCCTATGAGGCGGCCTATCCGGTGGCTTCTTGGGTGGAGGAATATTATTCCGGCGATCCGGACAGAGTTCGGGAGACAGGATATGTGGTCTATGATGAAGGCCGGCAGGAATTTATTTATGTGGTGGTTTCAGATAGGGACAATCGGGATTTCAGCAGTCTTATGCGGGATCTGCATATGGTGTCGGAAATGCGGGATGATGATGACATGACGCCCGTTCCCGTAAAAGGGACGCTGAAGGCTCTGGAGGAGTCGGATGTCAAGCAAATCCTGAGGGCTTTGGAGGAGAGCGAGACGGTGAGCCTCTACGGGGGCTTTCAGGAGGGCGACGAGTATTTTGAAACCTATTACGGGGATAAATACGGTCGGGTCATGCTGAAGATGTGTCAGGAGCTTAAGCAAGGGGGCCAGTCGGACTGGTACGTTCTGGAAAACAAGAAAATAGACGGAATGGAGCTGTATGAGATATGGATCGCTTTTCTGGCTATGGCCTTGTCTTTTCTGATTTTTATCAGCAGGGTGGTGATTCTGCTGAAGGGAGACAAAAAGAAAGCCCAAAAGGAGCTGCCGGAATCTGCGGATAAGCTGGAAAGGCTTCTGGAGGCTCAGCGGGGATGGCTGACGGAGTGGTGCGGCTATTGTCAGAACAGGGGCCGGAAACAGATTTATATCACGGTTATAGGAAGCGTGGTGATATTGGGGGCCATCGGGCTTTGGGTGAACCCGGATCTGCAGCGGACATTGACGTTTCACATACCCTTGGGCCTGCTGTTCGGTGAGACCATTGCCGTGCTTTTCTGGCTTGCCCAGAGAGGGCGCTCTACACCGGACAAGCTTATGAAAAAGATGAGGAAAAATCTGGACAAAGCCTTTCCTTCTTCCGGAGAGCGGGATCGGTTTGCGGAGGACATATTGGCGGCGGGGCCGGAATGGGATTTTCAGGAGAGAAAGAAGGAGTCCATGATTCACGGAACCGTGGGCAGCCGCTATTGGGTATTCTTTTTCGGAACCAGCATGGTGACTGTTGTGGATTCGGACCGGGTGGGCGAGATGGAGGCAGAGCATATAACGGGACAGATTCGCAGCGGCAAGGCAAGGGTTGGATATGAGTATTTTGTAGTTAGATTCTTTGACAGAAATTCCGATCCGAAGAAAACCTGGGATAAGGAGATATCCTTTGAGACTGAGGACGGACGGGGCGATTTCATGATCTTGGCCAGAAGGCGCAGGGGGGACGAGATCAAAATGAGGTAGATATAGACGGTCAAGGCCGATGCCGCAGCGTTTCAGCTGTGGCACCGGCCTTTTGCATAGGGGCAGTTTTATTCCTGAGGGGCTTTTCCTTCCGGAGCTTCTTTCCCCGCTCCGTTCTTTTGGGCATCTTCCGCCGCCTTGTTAGCAGTTTCCCTATGGTCAAGATGGAACCAGCGTTCCACCCTGCTTCTGGGCAGCAGGTAGTTTACCAAAAGAGCTATGGCAACTCCCACTCCGGTGTCGATCATACGGTTGACAGCGTAGTCGATATGGTGGGCAGGGGTATTGAACAGGATGATGCACAGCACCACCCCGCCCGGCTGTACTCCGCCGGGCCAGTGAAACAGCACGCATATGGAGATCATGGCCACTACGCCCAGAGAGATTAAAGGAAGCCGCAGCCAATAATTTCCCTCCGGATAGATCAGGTGCTCCAGCCAATAGAGCCCCAGACCTATGAATCCCCCGATAATGGTGCCAAAGAAGCGATTGCCTCCGCTGCGGCGGGAATCCTCCATGTCCGCCCCCATACCGAAAATCGCCCCGATGCAGGCAAAGGTGGGATTGCTGTTGGGAAAAAAAGCGTAGAGCAGCGCCGTGAGCACCGTGGCCAGAGCAGTCTTTATGCTCCGAAGGCCCAGACCGGGAATGGGCGCATGTACGGGACTGTGCTCGCCGGGAGGATGCTCCGGATGGGAGGGGATGTTCTGCCGGCTTCGGCGCCGGAACGGGGGGACATGGGGAGTCATATGGTAAATCCTTTCTATGGTTGCTGCGGCGGGGAAAAGATCGCTCTTATAATCGCCGGACTCATTGTTTTCTGAACATATTGTAACATGGAAATTTACTTTTGGAAATAGAATAAAATAAGGGCAAATAAAATACGGGCGGTGAATTTGGGTTGACATAAATCGCAGGGTGTGGTAGGGTAGAAGAGAAGTGGATGAGGGCATCGGCAAAATTGCAGGTGCTTTGTATAGGGAGGGAAATTATGTCAAGTATTGTGGGAAAAGAGGATACCGCAAACTGAATATGTGGCAGGGCGTATTGTGCAAAGACGCAGGGTATGCCTTGTTTCCGGCGGGGAAACTGCCGGGATATCTGCCTTACAAGGTGCTTGACATAGCTCATTCCTATGGGCAATGATCCATATGCTTGAACGGGTTCGTCTTTTGACGGGACTTGGCGGCTTGGTGAATGCCCAAGGCCGGATGATCTGCCTGCATTGCAGGAGAGGGTTTGGCCGATGATATATAGAGTTCATCGTATCTGCGGAAGAATAGACGTATTGAAAAGCATGGCTGTCCGGCTGTGCTTTTTGTGTGCATGTTTTTTTGCAGCGGTGCAAAGAAACGCGGTAAGGGTTTGCCGAAGGATAAGGCTGCCGTTAACCGCGCCGGTATGCATTGTAAAACCGCGAATGAATCGATGTGAATGTGAATGATCATGGGAGAGCCATGCCTTGAGGGCAGGCGGCCATGGTCATTTTTTGTATGTCCATGGCGAATAAGAAAACGGGGAAGGCACATCCTTGCAAACAAAAAATATGTGTCAGGAATGGAGATTGAGAGATGGACAAGAGGGAAACGAGAACGGAATCAGGGAATATTTCAGGGCTTAATGCTTCAGGGAACCATGGAAGCGGCAGGCTAAGCAGCTGGGAATCCCAAGTGTATAGCAAGCTGGAATTTGACAAAATCAAGGAAATGTGGTCCTGCTGCGCTCTTACCGGCCGGGCCAAGAGGGAGATAGAAGAGTCGCGTCCTATTCTGTCGGAGACGGAGCTGGCGGCAAAACTTCGGGAGACCAGTCAGGCCAGACAGATGCTGGAGCAGTGCGGCACGCCGCCTCTGGTTTCGCTGGAGGGGATCCGGGAGCTGTTTGCCGCAGCAGGCAAGGGACTGTGCCTTACGCCCTTGGAGCTGGAGAAAATCGGCATGGCGCTGACGGCGGTGAAACGGATGAAGGAATACCTGTGCAGGGGGAAATCACAGGGCATTCCTCTGTCCTATTACGAGGAGAATCTGGATCCGCTGGAGGAGCTGAGGGAGAGGCTGCGTTATCAGATCTGGAACGAGCAGGTGGCGGACGGGGCATCTAAACTGCTGAAGAGCCTGCGGGGAGATATGATGCGGGCTCAGGAAAAGATGCGGGAGAAGGCGGAAGGGATCATGCGGTCCAATAAGGAGTGTATGTCGGACAGCTTCAGCACGTTCCGCGGGGGCCATGTGTGCGTGCCGGTGAAAAAGGAGTACAAATTCAGGATCAGCGGCATTGTCATGGACAAATCCTCCACCGGGAATACTTTTTTCATAGAACCTACGGCGGCGGGAAAATATTATCAGGAATTGCAGGAGCTTCGCATGGACGAGGAGAACGAGGTGAAGCGGATTCTGTACGAGCTGACCGCGCTGGCGGCGGAGCACGGGGAGGAGATGGAGGAAAATCTGAAAATGCTGGAGAAGCTGGACTTTATCTTCTCAAAGGGAAAGCTGTCCATGTCCTATGATGGCATAATGCCTCAAATGACCTCCCAAAGGTGTATCCGCCTGAAGGATGCCAGACATCCGCTGATGGATAGGCAGACCTGCGTCCCTCTGCAGTTTACCATAGGGGACGGCATAAACGGCATTGTGATCACGGGGCCAAACACCGGGGGAAAGACGGTGGCACTGAAAACCGTGGCCCTAAACTGCATAATGGCCCAATGCGGTCTCCATGTGGCCTGCGGGGAGGCACAGATCTGCATGAACGGCAGCTTCCTCTGCGACATCGGGGACGGTCAGAATCTGTCGGAGAATCTGTCCACTTTCTCCGCCCATATCACAAATGTGCTGGACATCCTGAGGAAAGTCAACAAGGAGAGCCTTGTGGTTATGGATGAGCTGGGTTCCGGCACGGATCCGGCGGAGGGAATGGGGATTGCCATTGCGGTGCTGGAGGAGCTGAAAAAAAGCGGCGCCCTCTTTCTCGTGACAACCCACTATCCTGAGGTGAAGGCCTATGCGGCCAAGCAAGAGGGCATGGTCAATGCCCGGATGACCTTTGACAAGGAGAATCTGCAGCCCCTTTACCGGATGGTGATCGGTGAGGCCGGGGAAAGCTGCGCCTTCTATATAGCGGGGCGTCTGGGAATGCCCGGATATATGCTGCGCCGGGCGGCGGAGGCCGCATACGGCGGGGGTGACGGAGACGGTAACGGCAGGGATTGGGTAAGGGACGGCCGGCAGAAAGCAGGAGCAGAGCTTCTGGAGGGAATGGCTCTTCAGGAGGATCTCAAAAAGGAATTTTCTCCCCACATCCGCAAAAACAACCCTAAGAACGCCGGTTTTAAGAAGGAAATTGCCTTCCGCAGGGGGGACAGCGTCATGATCTACCCGGACAAAAAGATCGGCATTGTGTGCGAGCCTGCCAATGACAAGGGCGTGCTTCGGGTACAGCTTCAGGGAAAAAAGATCTGGATCAGCCATAAGCGCGTGAAGCTGCAGGTGGCGGCGCAGGAGCTGTACCCTGAGGATTACGACTTTTCCATTGTCTTTGACACCGTGGAGAACAGAAAGCTGCGGCATCAGATGGAGAGAAAGTATATGGAGGGGCTGGAGATCAGGGAGGAGCCCGGCGTATAAGATACTTGCCTGAAACGCTTATTTTTAACCATAGGTTAAAAGGGGGTTTCCTGAGAATATCTGTACATGTGAAAAAAAGATCAATATAATGGAGAAACAGAACGAAGGAAACCTCCGGAAATATTATGATACGGGAGGAAACACCGGAAAACATTGTGAAAGGGAATGAAACACATCGAAACACATAGAGAGACATAGGGAGACATAGAAACACATAAAGACACAAATCAAAGAGCGGCATAAGACAAATAACGGATGAAATAGGTACATGATAAAAGGGTGGCGACAACCAAGAAGTCATGTAAGGGAAAAGGACGGAAAATGAATATTTATATCGGAGCAAACATTAAGAGGCTGCGTTCGGAAAGACAGATTACACAGGAGCGGCTGTCGGCGGCCATGGGCGTTTCCTGCGCCGCCGTGAGCAAGTGGGAGAGAGGGGAGACTCTGCCGGACATTTCCCTTCTGCCCCTGCTTGCCGATTATTTTGCCGTGTCCATAGATGAGCTGATGGGCTATGATGCCGCCCGGAATGAAGAAGAGATCAGACGCTTCATAGAGGAGCACAGCAGGCTTTTTCGGGCGGGAAGGAAGGAGGAGTATGCCCGCTTGTCCCAGAAGGTCTATGGGGAGTACCCAAATGACTATAGGGTGATGAATTATTATATGTGGGACAAGGCGGGAGGCTATACGGACAACGCCCCTGAGATACTTTTGGCCAACAAGGAGGAGCTGCTGTTTCTCTGCCAGAGAACCTTGGAGGGCTGCAACAATGTTTTCCTGCGGATGGATGCAGTCAACATGGAGGGCAAGATTCTCCATGCGGAGGGAAAGACAGAGGAAGCCTTGGAACTGTATCAAAAAGAGATTCCCAATTGGTATCTGACCTGCGGGCAGAAGACGGAACAGCTTTTTGCCAAGGGGTCGCCGGAGCATGTTCGGCAGCTGCGGTTTAATATGCTGGAGCTGGGCGCCTTTGTGATGAATAAGAAATGCAATGAAATATGGTTCTGCCGGAGACTTTCCTTAAAGGAGAAGGAGAAGGCGGCCCTTGAGGTCTGCGCCGGGCTGGAAGCCCTGCAGGGAACGGATTTTTTTAGTGAAACGGACTATTATCTAAGGGGCTTTGCGGAAGGGATGGCGAGGAAGCTGCAAAATGCGGGAGGGGATCCTCATGTGATAGAACGGCTTCGCAAAATGGGAGAGGACGCCGCAGCGCGATTTGCGAACCATGGGGAAAAGGATCCTGTGGCAAAGGAAATACTGCGCTATGATTTTCTGGATTTCCCTTAAGGTGACAGCCGGACGCCGCAGGATGGATTTTTACCGTTTTAGGCTGATCCAAGGGTGGCCTTGGGCCGATTGGCCCGGATAATACGAATCCATAGGGGAGGGAATGCCGTGTCAGGCTGACGCTGTCCCATGAAGAAACCAGAGGGGAGACCAATGCAAAGATGAGAGCGAATCAGACAGCACTTCAAAAAGAGGGAACAAAGATGCTTCGGAAAAAGGTGGCGGCCATTGGGGCCATGTCCTTTTTTCTGTCACTGCTGATTCAGGCCGTTTCCTTAATTCCGGTGATGATGATGCCGACGGTGATTGACGTATACATTCCGGCAGGGGAGAGCGGCAAGGTGGTTTTGGGCATACTTGCCTTCTGCGGGGTTCCGGTACTGGTGACATTCGGCTATAACTGGTATCAGTATTATTTGGCGCTTCAGAGCCGCAGGCTTATAGCATGGGTAAATTTGGAGTGCTTTGACAAGCTGATTCATCAGCCCATGGCTTTTTTCGACGAGAACCATTCTGCGGAACTGGCAAAGAAAGCCTCCGCCGATGTGGTGGGATACATCGCGGTGTGGACCATAGATCTGCCCAAGCTTTTGTCCAATGCTGTCAGCGGCATATTGGTGTTCGTTCTTCTGTGCAGGATCCATATTCTGCTTGCCCTATTCCAGCTGCTGTATATTCCGGTGAGCATGGTGCTGATGAAGCAGGCGGGAAACAGATTGCAGCAGCTGATTTCCAGAGTGGTGGAATACAATGCGGGATATCAGAAACAGATGCAGGAGGCGTTTGGCTCCATACGACTGGTGAAGGCTCAGGTGATGGAGGAGCAGGAAGGCCGGAAAGTGGAGGAGCTTCAGAACGGAGTGCTGAAAATCTGGGGCAAGGTGGCGTTTTTTGACAATTTCATCGGCGGTATATCCCATACTCTCATGCCGGGATTTTTCTATGGAGCAACCTTTATCATGGCAGCCCTGCTGGCGGCCATGCAGGTTTTTTCCATTGGCCGTATGACGGCGGCGGTGAGCTATGCCGCCAAGATACATGATATTTTTACTGATCTGATCTCCGTTTATAAGGGATATAAGAAGGCAAAGGGAGAGGTTGCTGCCATACAAGGGTATCTGGAGCTGGAGGACGAGCGGGCGGAAGAGGGAAGCGGAAGATGGCGTTTTGAACAAGAGGTCGTCTTTGAGGACGTGACCTTCCGGTATCCCCATACGGAGAAGGATATTTTGAGCCATAAAAATCTGAGGATCAAAAAAGGGGACTGGGTGGGTATCATAGGGCCAAGCGGCATCGGAAAAAGCACGGTTTTAGAGCTGCTGCTGCGGTTTTACGACGCGGACGGGGGACGCATTCTGGTGGATGGGCAGTCCGTGAAAGAGATCAACCTATATGACCTGCGCAGAGCGATTTCCTATGTCCCTCAGGAGCCGGTGCTGCGGCAGGGGACGATCCGGGACAATCTGCTGCTGGCAAAGCCGGACGCCACGGAGGAGCAGCTGAAGAATGCGGCGGAAAGGACGGGGATTCTGGCTCAGATCGAGGGCGGACTGGACCGGGAGGTTGGGGAACGAGGCATGGCGCTGTCCGGCGGAGAGAGACAGCGGATCGCCATCGCCAGATGCCTGCTGGACGGCAGGAAATTGATTTTGCTGGACGAGGCAACCAGCCAGATGGACGGAAGCACGCAGGACGCCATGGCGCAGGTGCTTTCGGAGGAGCAGAAGGCCAGAGGGGCTACCGTGTTGAGCGTGGCGCATCGGCTGGAATTCAACCGGTTTGCAGACGCTACGATCAGCATCCAATGATGATCTGGGATTATCCTGAGGCTTATTCTGAGGCGAAAATTTTTCTTGACAGAGGGCTTATTTTCTTGTACAATACTTTTAATTTCATATTCAAGTGATTGATTGAGAAAAGCAATGATAAGAAGAAGTAGCCCATTGTGAAGCATACAGAAAGCAGCCGGTTGATGAGAGGCGCATGGGAAGCAATGTGTGAATACATCTTTGAGCTTCGCACCGAATGTCCGGAAAGGATTAGTAGGCTGCGACGGTTCCTGCACCCGTTAACGTGCTAGGGTATCAGCCACGGAATTCGCCGTATGTTCCTGAGGAATTGTGGAGGGCGGACTGGACGTACCCGAAGAGGCAGACGGCGTGAGCTGTCTGTGAACATAAGGTGGTATCACGAGACTTTTGGCTCTCGTCCTTTTGAAAGGACGTGAGCTTTTTTGATTTTCATTGCTCTGACTGCGCTTGAATCTGGAAAATATAGACTGTGTCCGCAGAGGCGGCAAAAGGAGAGAGCGATGGAAGAGATAAGAGGGAACGAAAAAAGCTGCGAGAGGGAAGGAATGTGTAAAACTTCAGAGGAGGGAGCGGCGCTGGCCAGACAGGTTCGCCATCAAATGCGTGTTATCCGGCAGGGGGCGGCGGATTTGATCGGAGAGGAGGAGCTGGAGGAGAAGGTGGTGGAAAGCATTCTTTCAGGGCGTCCTCTCATCATCAAGTTCGGCATGGATCCCAGCGCCCCTGATCTTCATCTTGGCCATGCGGTGGCGCTGCGGAAGCTGAAGCACCTGCAGGATCTGGGGCATAAGATCGTCATTGTGATAGGCGATTTTACCGCTGCCATAGGAGACCCCACGGCCCGAAGCAAGGGCAGGAGGAAGATGTCCTCCGAGGAGGTGCTGATCAATGCCAAAACCTATCAGGAGCAGGTATTTCGGATTCTGGACAAGGAAAAGACGCAGGTGCGCTATAACGGGGAGTGGCTGGAGCTGCTGACCATGACGGAAGCCTTGGAGCTTGCGTCTACCACCACCGTTGCCAGAATGCTGGAGCGGGACGATTTCCAGAACCGTTTCCGGGGCGGAGTGCCCATCGGGCTTCATGAATTCTTCTATCCTTTGCTGCAGGCTTACGATTCCGTGGAACTGCAGGCGGATCTGGAGCTTGGGGGCACCGACCAGACTTTCAACATACTTATGGGCAGGACGCTTCAGAAGGAGCGGGGGCAGAAACCTCAGGCGGCGCTTTTTCTTCCCATATTGGAGGGGATCGACGGAAAGGAAAAGATGAGCAAGAGTCTGGGAAACTATATCGGGATCTGCGAGGACGCCAGAACCATGTTCACCAAGGTTATGCAGGTGCCGGACAAATTGATCGTGAAGTATTTTGAACTTACTACCGACATTCTGCCGGAGGAATTGGACGAGATCAAGGAGCGGCTGGCGGACGGCTGCAATCCAAGGGACAGCAAGCTGCTTTTGGCCAAGTCCATCACCGGACTCTACCACGGGAAGGAAGAGACTGGGGATGCGGAGAGGTTCTTTCTGGAAGCCTTCACCAACAAGGCGGTGCCGGAGCAGGTGGATGTACTGTCGGTGGTGATGGAGAGCGGCACTTTGTACGATTGTGTTCGCCCGCTGGTGAACGCGGGTCTGGTGGAAAGCGGCAGCCAGCTTCGGAGGCTTCTTGCCCAAGGCGGCGTGAAGAAGAACGGGGCGCCGGTGAGGGCTCTGGAGGAACCCGTGCAGACGGGAGATGTGCTGAAGGTGGGAAAAAGGAATTTCGTCCGTGTGGAGCTGTGTTAACGCGGTTATCGAAACTATGTGAAAAAGATCAACAAACTATAAAAAGCTTGCAGAAAGAGATAATATGTTGATTTTTTTGCCAAGAAGTGGTATTCTATACATCAGTTAACGGAAGGTTTCGTGCTGCAAAAAAGATGTATGGAAGGTGACTAAGACATGAAAGAGGGATTTCACATTGTCAGCGATGGTTCCTGCGATCTGTCGCAGGAGCTGGTGAGGGAGAGGAATATCACGGTAGTTCCCTTTTACGTCTCATTTGACGATGAGCATTATTTGAAAGAGAATGTGGAGGTAGGGATTCGGGATTTCTATCAGCAGATGGTGGACAAGAAGGGGGTCTATCCGAAGTCTTCCATGCCCTCCGCGCAGGATTACACGGAGGTATTTCTCCCTCTTGCCAGAGAGGGGATTCCCATTGTATGTATCTGCATTACCACCAAGTTCAGCGGTTCCATGCAGTCCGCCCTGAATGCCAGAGCGGCTGTGCTGGAGGAGGTTCCCCAGGCCAGAATCACAGTGATAGATTCTTGCATAAACACGGTGCTGCAGGGGCTTTACGTGCTGGAGGCGGCAAAGCTGCGGGACAGAGGTCTGGACTATGAGGCGGCGGTGGCCCGGCTGGAGGAGATCAAGTCTACCGGAAGGATTTTCTTTACGGTGGGAGATATGGAATATTTGAAGCATGGCGGGCGTATCGGCAAGGTGGCGGCTGTGGCGGGAAGCGTGCTGGGAATCCGGCCCGTGATCACCCTGAGGGAGGGGGAGATCTTTCCCTCCGGCATCGGCAGGGGCAGGAAGCGCACCACGGACAAGGCCATAGAGCTGCTGCTGGCCTATTTGGCGGAAGGCGGCAGGGAGATTGGAAGCTACAGCATCGCAGTGGGCTTTGGGTATGATTATGAGGAGGCGGTGGCGTTTCGGGATCATGCGCTGGAGGTTCTGCGGAATAAGGGGCATCAGATTCAGGACATTCCCATTTTCCAGATCGGAGCCACCATCAGCGTCCATACCGGACCTTATCCTCTGGGCTTTGGAGTCATCGAAAAGGGCTGAAGAGTGGGGCTGATGTCAACGGCGGAAAAGGTAGATAGCACAATGGAAATAAAAGAAGGATCCTCCCTGAGGCGGCTGCAGGGAGGATCCTTTGGCATATGGGGGCGGGTCTTGTTTGGGACAGCCTCCGTAAAAGGAAAAGGTCAAAAGACGGTGTTTCAGAGACAATGGGCCAGAAGCTCCTTTATGCTGCGGAAACAGTAGTCAGCCGGATAGGGCGTATTTGCCATGTCCGAGGGCTTGGCTTCGCCGGTGAAGACCACGCAGGTGTCCACGCCTCCGTTGATGCCGCAGGCGATGTCGGTATAGAGTCTGTCGCCCACCACCAGAGTCTCCTCTTTGGAGAACCCGGACAAATCCAGACACAGCTCCACCACCTGAGGACTGGGCTTGCCCAGATAGGTGGGGGCGCGCCCGGTAGATTCCGTGAGCATGTTGCAGATAGCACCGCAGTCGGGCACGAAACCGAAATCGATGGGGCAGCATAGATCGGGGTTGGTGCCGTAGAAGGGCGCATCCGTGGTGGAGAGAACCTTGCAGGCTTCCACCAGCTTGGAGTAGGTCAGCTCGTTGTCGTAGGCCACCACCACGCAGCCGATGTCTTCCTGTGCGGTTTCCGTCACCTCCAGCCCGTTTCTGCGGAGCTCTTCCACAAAGGAGGCAGTGCCGGTGACGAAAATCTTTTTGTCAAAATAGCGCTCCCTTAGAAAGCGCAGGGTCATGTAGCCGGAGGTGATGAACTGATCCTCGGTGGTTTCCAGACCAAAGGCCCGGCGGAATTTTTCTACATAATCCTTGCCGCTGCGGGTGGAGTTGTTGGTGATATAATAGGCCTTACCGCCGATTTCATCGATATGGCGCAGCAGCTTTGCGCTGCCCTCGTAGAGGCTGTCCCCCACGGCGATGGTCCCGTCGATGTCGAATAGAAAAAGCTTTTTTTGTTTTAGCTTGTCATAAGCCTCAAAGTTCATATTTTCTCCTTTTGAGCTGTCCGTACCCTCTGGGCGCAGCATGTCTATATGGAATTTCACTTGGCTATTATAGCATAAAACACATTTGGATGCATAGCACAAAAATCGGCGGCACAATAACCGCTGACACAAAATCCAGAAAATCCGTGATAATCCATTGTCAAATACAGCTGTTCATGTTAGAATAAAACCAAAGCATAAAAATTTCTTTCATTCTGATGATGCATTCAAATATTCTATCATTTAACGGAAACTCTATGCTTTTTATCCAACATAAAAAATTGAAAGAGCAGGAGAGTTCATGCATATATGTCTGCATATATGTGTTGTATGGTGTTTTGGATGCAGTTTTGTAACTTCTCCTGAGGAAAATAGCACAAGGAGGAGCAGAATGGAAATTGTCCTTCCGAAGCATGATTTTGTATTTAAGACATTGATGGAAAACAGCCGGATTAGGAAATATTTTATTAGTGATGTTCTGAATATACCGCCGGAGGAAATCAAATCAGTGAGGGTGTCGAATCCTTTCTTGTGGAAGCGCCGCATCAGGCACAAGCAGGGAATTCTGGACGTGTTGTTGATTTTGAATAATGATAGAAAGATCAATATTGAGCTGCAGGTGAGGAGGGTGAAGGATTGGGACGGAAGAACTCTTTTTTATCTATCCAAGATGTTCACGGAGGATCTGCTGGCCGGACAGAATTATCGCAGGCTGAAAAAATGTGTCAGCATCAGCCTCTTGGACTTCAACATAGATGAAAGTCCAAAGTACCATAGGATATACCGCATGCGGGATGAAAGCGGCAGTGAGTTTTCTGATCTGTTTGAGATACATATCGTGGAATTGAAGAAAAAGACAGATGGCGACGGGCGTATGGATGACTGGATTCGATTTTTCAACGCGGATACGCAGGAGGATTTGCACATGATAAAAACAAAGAACCCCGGAGTGCAAGAGGCGATCAATGAAGTAGAGGTCATGAGTCTGGGAAAGACCCTGCGATGGCTTTACGAGTCCCGTCTGAAGGCGATTCGGGATCAAAACGCCAGAGACGACTATGTGCGGGATGAAGGGATTATAATCGGGGAAACCAAAGGAAAAGCTGAAGGAAAAGCTGAAGGAAAAGCTTGTGCATTGATTGCGCAGGTCAGGTGTAAACGGAACAAAGAGGTATCTGTGGAGGATGCGGCAGAGATGCTGGAGCAGGAGGAGAGCCTGATCGGGAAAATATACGGGTTAATAGAAGTATATCCTCAATATGACGATTATGGTATATTTAAACTGTTGGAGTTTGAGGAAAAGCCTTCCGCTGATGAGTAAAACAGCTGTTCCCGCTTCATTGATCTGAATGCTTTCCCTTATGATCGCAGTGCCCTATAAGCCTATGAAGGGTGGCCCTTGGGAGAAAGGCCCGGAGAAAAATTGGAATGGAGTCTTGGCACGGACGCAGTGTTCGTGTTATGATAGTGGGGAAATCATGGAGCGGGGCCGTCAGAACCCTTGTGTGGGTATCTTGTAAAGCGACCGCCGAAGGGAGCAGGGGTATGGGCATGAAGTTGATATCATGGAATGTGAATGGCCTGCGGGCATGTATGCAGAAGGGTTTTATGGACTTTTTCAGGCAGGTGGACGCGGATATTTTTTGTCTGCAGGAGACGAAGCTGCAGGCAGGACAAGTGGAGCTGGAGCTGCCGGGTTATCACCAATACTGGAATTACGCGGAGAAGAAAGGCTATTCGGGTACAGCTCTTTTTACCAAGCAGGAGCCGGTGAAGGTGACCTACGGCATCGGGGTGGAGGAGCACGACCGCGAGGGCAGGGTGATCACGGCAGAATATCAGGAGTTTTTCTGCGTGACGGTCTATGTGCCCAATTCCCAACGAGAACTGACCAGATTGGCCTACCGCATGGAGTGGGAGGAGGCCTTTCTTGGGTATATCAAAAAGCTGGAGGAGACCAAGCCCGTGATCTACTGCGGAGACCTGAACGTGGCCCATCAGGAGATCGATCTGAAGAATCCCAAGACGAACCACAACAACGCAGGCTTTACCGATGACGAGAGGAGATGCTTCGGCAAGGTTCTGGGGAGCGGATTCACAGACACTTTTCGCCATTTCTATCCGGATCTGACGGGGGCCTATTCCTGGTGGTCTTATATGGGACAGGCCAGAGCCAGAAATACGGGGTGGCGTATAGATTATTTCGTTGTATCGAAAATTCTGGAGGAAAAGCTGGAGGACGCAAAGATACACAGCGCGGTACTGGGATCCGACCACTGTCCCGTGGAGCTGGATCTGAAGTAGACAAAGGCAGTGCCGAGGGGGGAGCGCTCGGGGGTGCAGCCAGTGGGCGAAGATCATCGCTGATGAGCATAAAAAACACTTGACGCTGCCCTCTTATATTACCTATAATAGAAGTAACATAAGCCCGGCATGCCGCTGGTGATTCATGGGGCATGACGGGCCGTTTTGCATTGGGGGCGGCAGGACTTTGTAAAAGGCGATGTCCGTTTCCCCCGGAAGAACACAATGGGGATCAGGAGGTAAGAACAAATGGAAAAGCTGTTGCTGAAGGCTTGCCAGAACGGACAGAAGGGCGTGGTGACCGCATTCCTGAAAAAGGATGGCATCAACGTCAATGCGGTGGACGAGACGGGGCAGGCCCCCATCCATTATGCATGTCAGAGAGGCTATAGGGACATTGTAAAGATGCTGCTGGACAAAGGTGCGGATGCGAACGTCATATCCAATACCAGCGTCACGCCCCTGCACATGGCTGCCAGATCAGGAAATAAGGAGATCGTAGGTATGCTGGTGGATGCCGGCGCAGATATCAATGCCACCGACAAGCAGGGAAAGAGCGTGGTGATATACGGCGTGGAGGCCAGAAAGGTGGATGCGGTGAAGCATCTGGTTTCCCTTGGGGCCGATGTGAGCCTGAAGGACAATTCGGACCGCACGGCGCTGGACTATGCGACGGCGCTGGGGCTGACGCAGCTGCTTGGAGATTTGTCAGGAGAAGGCGCTCAAAGCGCTGACGCATACGGCAACACACCTCTTCACCAGTCCTGCTACAACGGACAGAGCGAGGTTGTAAAGACAATGCTGTCGGCTGGAAATGCGGACATCAACGCCACAAACGACGAGGGCATGACGCCGCTGTACTTTGCTGTGATGCAGAACAATCTGCTGATAGCGGAGCTTCTGCTGGAAGCCGGGGCGGATGTGAACGTCAGGGACAACGACGGGGATGCGCCTCTGCATCTTGCCGCCGAAAACGAGAACGAATACATCACGAAAAAGCTTCTGGCCCATGGAGCCAATATCAATGAGCGCAATGGGGAGGGGGAGACGGCCCTGATCATAGCAGCCAAGGCCGGGAACAATTATATAGTGGGCGTGCTTCTGGAGAACGGAGCAGACCACAGCTATGCGGATCTCAGCGAGCACACGGCGCTTTACTACGCCACCGAGGCCGGCAGCAACGACATTGTGGAGAAGCTGATTATGGCCGGCGCAGAGGAATAAGGGCGGTATAAATAAAGGTTCAAAGAACTTTAGGCAGCAGGAAACAAAAAATAAGGAGTCATGGAAATGGACAGTATAGAACTGGCAAAAACATTGGTGGAATACAGCAGATGGAATCGGGGAAAATGCGTCCCTTGGTGGAATGCGGATATGGACGATCCCATGTATAAGTATAATTATCTGACGAAGGAGGAGATAGACGCCGTACTGGAAGGCGTGGCGGCCTGCACCGTGGAGGAGCTGTCCGCTGGGGCCGGCTCTACGGGACTGACCATGTTCCATCTGCTGGTGTGGTGCGGCTTATACGAAGGTGCAGAGAGCGCTCTGAAGAAGGGCGTGGATGCGAACCTTCCCGGAACGGGGGCCTGCGAGGGGGTGACGCCGCTGATGACAGCCTGCTATCGGGGGAATGAAAAGATGGTCAGACTGTTTCTGGACAATGGCGCCAACAGCGGCTTATGTGACAAGAAGGGAAGAAATGCTTTTCATTATCTGGCATGTATGCGTATGCACGGCGATTTGGCCAATTCCTATGACGGCCAGCGCGGCTGCATAAGACAGAGAAGATCCATAGCCGGACTGCTTTCCGGGGATGTCAATGCCGCTGACGAAGAGGGAGTGACGCCTTTTCAGGCTCTTTTCAGGGATGATGAGGGCAACCTTTCCTGGGCGCTGTCAAAGGAATGCATAGCCAAGGGCGCAGATCTGAGCTGCATGGATTCGGAGGGGAATTCCCTTCTCATGAGGGCCGTGCAGTCCAACCATTTCACGGCGGCCTGCGCCCTCATGGAGGCGGCTCCGGAGCTGGTGAATCTGCCGAACGAGGAGGGAACAACCCCTCTGCATCTTGCCGCCCAATATAAGATAGAGATCTGCATGGCGCTTTTGGACAAAAAGGCGGATAAAAACGCTGCGGACAAAAAGGGTGTGACCCCCAAGGACATGGCGCTGGAGAGCGGGAACGGAGATTATAAGCAGCTCTTCACCTCAGGCAGGCTGAAGCTGAACTCCCTGAGCAATATGACCGGCAACGCCTTTGCAGGAGCAGAGAAAAAGGATCAGCTGGAAAAGGCCTTGTATCTGACCGGAAAGCTGATCCGTGAGGTGGATCCGGACGATGACGAAGAGATGGGGATGATCGAGGGTATTCTGCACAATGCCTTGATCAACGACGAGGAATGTCTGGCGCTGGAGATGATGGTAAAGGGCGGTATCGATTTGACCGCGCCCATTCATAGAGGCGGTTCCGTGGAATGTATTCGGGACAAGTGCCTCACCGGAAACGGCGGGGTGAAGGTGATTAAGAAGTTCATGGAGATGGGTCTTGACATGGATCAGGCTCTGATCAAGGGCAGGACGCCGGCCAATATCGTGGCGTCCGGACAGGAAAGGAACATGTGGGGCCGGAAGAAGGACGATTATTTCGAGGAGGCGGCCAAGTTTTTCTCCAAGGAATCCATGGAGCAGGTGGATGACGAGGGAACCACGGCGGTGCATCAGGCTGCATGGCGGAATCATGTGGATATGCTGAGGGTAATGATCGAGAAGGGCGTGGATGTGAACATCGCTGAGGACGAGCCTGCAGAGGCAGGCAACACGCCTCTCCATGAGGCCTGCGCCCGAGGCAATGTACAGGTGGTGGAGCTTCTGATGAAGTCCGGCGCCGACGACGCCCTGCTGAATGTGGACGGGGAGACGGCGGCCCATCTTCTTATGAAGAAAAGAGTGTACGGCGGGGATATGCGGACGGAGGAGAGAACGGCCATTCTGGAGGCGTTAGAGCATGTGGACGTACCGGGGGCAGGCGGCAGAACGCCTTTGCTGGAGATGCTGCAGCAGAGGGAGGTGTATCATAAGGAAGACCTTCTCTCCGTGCTGCTGGACAAAAACGTGGACGTAAACCATAGGGACGATAGGGGCAATACGGCGCTGATCATTGCCATGGACAATCAGGGGCGCAAGGGGATCGTGAAGGAACTGATACGGGCCGGGGCGGATGTGAACGCGGAGAACAGAAACGGCGATACGGCTCTGCATATGGCGCTGAGGTGGGGCGATCAGGAATCAGCGATTTTCATGATCAAAAAGGGAGCAGACTACAATCATGCCAACAATGCCGGGGTTACTCCGGTACAGCTTGCCGTGGAGAAGGGATATGACACGGTGCTGGGGCTCATGACGGACATTCAGTAAGAATTGCTGTAATGATGAAAAGGCGGTGGGAGAGATTTTCCCATCGCCTTTTGGGAGAGGAGGGCGCGGGACATGGGAGCTGGGGCAGGTTTGGGGCAAAAAAAGAGGCTTGGCCGGAGTTTTTTTGCCAGAGACGGCATTACGGTGGCCAGAGAGCTTCTGGGAAAAATTCTGGTGCATGAGAGTTCTCTGGGTGAAATTCGGGGCGTCATCACGGAGGTTGAGAGTTATATGGGGGAGACTGACAAGGGCGCTCATACCTATGGAGGAAGGCGTACAAAACGCACGGAGCCCATGTACCATGCAGGGGGAACCTCCTATGTGTACCTGATTTACGGCATGTACAGCTGCATGAACATTGCGGCCATGAAGAAGGACGTGCCTCAGGCTGTGCTGCTGCGGAGCGTGGTGCCGGCGGACGAGGAATCCCGAAGGCGGATGCTTGCCCTGCGGCTGGAGGAGCTGAATGAGAGGCAGGCCAAGAAGGGCGGGAATCCTTACAACGAGGGAAACTGTCCTGCCTCCCTGAAAAAACATCTGGCGGACGGTCCGGGAAAGCTGTGCATTGCCATGGGCATTACGAGGGCGGACAATGATGTGGATATGGTGAAGAGCAAAAGCTTTTATGTGACGGAGGGGTTTGAGCCCAGTCGGATTCTGGCGGGAAAGAGGATAGGCATTGACTATGCGGAGGAGGCTGCGGATTATCTTTGGCGGTTCTATCTGGATGTGAAGGGCGAGGGATGGGCCAAAGAGGGGGCCTATGGGAGAGGTGGAGAATGAGTCTACAATTTTATTTCGGCCCTTCCGGGGCAGGCAAGAGCAGAACGATCTATGAGGAGATTACCAGACGGGCAGAGGAAAACCCAAAGCAGAATTTCCTGATTATCGTGCCGGACCAGTTTACCATGGAGACACAGAAGGAACTGGTGCTTTTGAATGGAAAAGGGGGCATTTTAAACATTGACGTACTGAGCTTCGGGCGTTTGGGCCACCGGATACTGGAGGAAGTGGGAGGACAAGAGATTCCTGTGCTTGACGATACGGGGAAGAGCCTGGTGCTTCAGAAGGTGGCGGCCAACCTGAAGCAGGAGCTGCCCGTTCTGGGAAGCTTTCTCCATAGGCAGGGATATATCCATGAGGTGAAGAGCGCCATTTCGGAATTCCTGCAGTACGGCATAGGCACCGGGGATGTGGAAAAGCTGATTGCGTTTGCGCAAAAGAGAGGGGCGCTGGCACAGAAGCTGAAGGATCTGGAGACACTCTACAAGGGCTTCATGGAATATATTCACGGAAATTTCATCACCACGGAGGAGAAGCTGGACGTGCTGGGGCGCTCCCTCCACAAGTCCAAGCTTCTTCCGGGGAGTGTGGCGGTATTCGACGGCTTTACGGGTTTCACGCCTATTCAGGCCAGAGTGATCGGAGAACTGATGGGGCTGTGCGGTGAGGTCATAGTTACATTGACCATGGGGGCGGGTGAGGACCCTTATGTACAGGACGGGGAGCAGAGGCTTTTTTATCTGAGCAAGAAGACAGCGGCAGATCTGAGCAGGCTGGCGGAGAATGGGAGGGTCGGGCGGAAGCGGGATGTGTTTGTTTTGCCCCGGAGGACGGAAGGGCCGGAGACTGACAAGATGAGCGCAGCGCTTTCAAGGGGGGAGGGCCGGATGGAGATTCTGCAAAATCCGGCAGATAACGGCAAGGCTTGCGCCCTATGCCATCTGGAGAATAATTTGTTTCGGTATCGCACCCGTCCTTGGGAGGGGGAGCAGCAGGCCATACGGATTTTTGAGACCACCGCCCCCCGGGAGGAGGTGCATCAGGCGGGACTTGAGATCTGCAGGCTGGTGAGAGAAGAGGGCCTTGCCTTCCGGGATATCGCCATTATTATGGGGGATCTGGAAGGGTATGCCCCCCATGTGGAGACGGAATTTGCCAAGATGGGGATTCCCTGCTATATCGACAGAACCAGAGGGATCGTGCTGAATCCCATGATCGAGTATATAAAGAGCGCTCTGGGGCTGTATGTCAGGGATTTCTCCTATGAGACGGTATTTCATTATCTGCGCAGCGGACTGGCGGATCTGTCATGGGAGGAGGTTGATAGGCTGGAAAATTACTGTCTGCAGACTGGGGTCAAGGGGTATCGCAGCTACAGCCGCCTCTTTACTCGCAAGACCTCTGACATGGAAAAAGACGAGGAGGCATTGCTGGAGATCAATTCCCTGAGACAGCGCATGATGGAGCAGGTGGAGATGCTTCACGGCGGGAAGGGGACGGTCAGGGAGTATGTGGACAGACTGTATGATTTTTTGGTGACAAATCAGGTGCAGCAGAAGCTGGCGGTCTGGCAGGAGAGATTCGAGGCTTCGGGGGAGCTTGTGAGAGCCAAGGAATATGCCCAGATCTATAGGCTGGTGATGGAGCTTCTGGATCAGATCTATGCCCTTCTGGGGGATGAGACCATCTCCCTGAAGGAATTTTTGGAGATTCTGGAGGCGGGCTTCGGTGAGATTCAGGTGGGAACCATTCCCCAGAATGTGGACAGGGTGCTGGTGGGAGACATGGAACGGACACGGCTGAAGCAGGTAAAGGTCTTGTTCTTTCTGGGGGTAAACGACGGCAATATTCCCAAGGCGGCCTCCAAAGGGGGCATTATCTCCGATATGGACAGAGAGTTTCTGCGGGAATCCCAGCTGGAGCTGGCCCCCAGCCCCAGACAGCAGATGTATATACAGCGCTTTTACCTATACCTGAATATGACGAAGCCCTCCCAGAGGCTTTACCTGACCTACTCCAAGATAAACAACGGGGGGAAATCCATTCGTCCGGCTTATCTGGTGGAGGTGGTGAGACGGCTGTATCCCCGAATGGCCGTGGAGCATCCCCAGCTGCGCAGCCCTCTGGAGCAGATCGTTACCAGACAAGAGGGCGTGGGATATCTGGCGGCGGGGCTCAGGGAGTATGCGGAAGGGATCATGCCAAAGGAAAGGCTTCAGGATTTTTTCACCATCTATCAGGTGTACGGCGAGGGGGAGATGCAGGAGGTGCGCAGATTCCTCACGGAGACGGCCTTCAAGCGCTATCGGGACGAAAATCTCCCTGCCATGGTGGCCAGAGCGCTGTACGGTGTGCAGCTGGAGAACAGCGTCACCAGACTGGAGACCTTTGCCGCCTGCGCTTATAGGCATTTCCTGCAATATGGGCTTTCGCTGAGGGAGAGACGGGAATTTAGCTTTGAGAGCGTGGACATGGGAAATCTGTATCATGAGACATTGGAGCTTTTCGCAGAGAAGCTGGCGGAGAATCATTACACATGGTTTGATTTCACGGAAGAATTTGCACGCAGAACCGTCATGGAGATTCTGGAGGCTCAGGCCGCCTCTTATGGGAATACGGTGCTTTATGCCAGCGCCAGAAACGAATATGCCGTGACAAGAATGGGACGGATTCTCACCAGAACCGTGCTGACCCTCCAGAGGCAGCTGCGCAGGGGGAGCTTTGTGCCGGAATCCTTTGAGCTGTCCTTCCAATATGCGGACAATCTGGACAGCATTCATGTGGCGCTGTCCAAGGGGGAGAAGATGCGCCTGCAGGGGCGGATCGACAGAATCGATATCGCTTCGGATCAGGACAGTGTATACGTGAAGGTCATCGATTATAAGTCCGGCAATAAAAAATTTGACCTTGCGGCGCTGTACTATGGCCTGCAGCTGCAGCTGGTGGTATATATGAATGCAGCCATGGAGGTAGAGGCCAAGCGGCATCCCGGTAAGGAGGCCGTGCCGGCGGCGCTTTTGTACTATCATATAGACGATCCTTCGGTGGAGACTCCGGTGGAACTGTCTCCGGAGGAGATCGACGAACAGATTGCCAAGAAGCTGCGGATGCACGGCGTAGTGAACAGCGAGCCATATGTGGTAGGGCTGTTGGACGGCCAGATGGGAGACAGATCCGATGTGATCCCTGTGGAGAGGAAGAAGGACGGCGGCTTTTCCGCCCGGTCCAGCGTGCTGAGTTCTCAGGAGCTGAAGACCGTGTCGGATTATGTGAGCCGTAAGATCGCGGAGATAGGCAGGGAGATTTTGGACGGCAGGATATCGCTGAACCCCTATGAAAAAGGGAATGAGGAAGCCTGCTCCTACTGCGCTTACAAAAAAGTCTGTGGATTTGAGCCTGCCATGCCGGGCTGCAGCAAAAACAGGCTGGAGGAGCTGGACAAGGAGGAGGTGTTAAGACGCATGGATGCCCCCTGACCGCAGAATGCCAAAGGGGTCAGCCTAATCCTGCTTTATGGGGGCATGGGTCTTGTCAGTCGGTAAAGATGCAGGCGCAGCCAGTCATTTCCAGAAATTTTCCCTCTATTTTTTCTTGAATCCCCGCGGTTACGGAATCCTTGGTTTTCAGTTGGATGAGTTTCTTGCCGGGAAGGTAGGATGGATTTTTCTCCAGTACAATCCCGTATTTCATGCACAGCAGCTGAGCGATCCGAATCAGCTCGTTCTGACTGACCTTTTCCGCGATGTGCAGCCGCCAGCCGGTCCGGTTGGCGGCATCCTGCAGCGCTTCCGCATATCTGCGCCCTATCATTGGGGAGATAAACCCGATTTCCATGTATTTACCCTGCGCATCCTGCTTTAAGCTTTTTTTATCGGGCTTGTGGGTAAGCTTTTCAAAGGCCTGTTCGATGTAGGAAAAGGCCATATTCTGTTCCATGGGTGCAGCGGCGGGCTCTGAGGGGACGAAAAAGTCTCTGGCGGACAGGGCTTCTTCCTCTGTAGGACACTGAGCTTGGGACAGAGGCTGCCCGTTTGCTTCAAGTCCCCATCCGGTAGCCTTTTGAAATTGTGCGGCAGCTCTTTCTATGGTCACAGAGGGCTCTCCCTCCGTCAGGGTGACGGAATAGAGCTTCCTTTCCGGATGATAAGATATCTTTGAAACGCTCTCTCCGAAAAGCAGGGACAGCAGAAGGGAGGCGGCGCTGTGATTCATGGAAGGACTGATGTGGATGGTCCATCCGGTGGTATTGGTGAAATCAGTGGCCCTTTTATTGAATTCATCCCAATCCTGAGCATCGGGATAGTCGAACTGCAGCACAACCTCCTTGCGGTCATTGTGGTAGCTGATCTTGCGGTAGGGACAGTCCGGAAAGACGGATTCCACCTTGTCCAAGAGCTTTTGCTGGGTCAGCTCCTTGGGCGTGAGGGCCTCTGCCACTGTTTCAGGGGAATTGGCCTCTATGAGAAAGAGCCGTCTTGCATTGGGAGAAAAATAGGAGCTGTTCAAAAGGATTCTCTGCATGCTTTGCAGCACCACGTCATGCTTCTCCCTTTGGCCGCCGTCAGCCGCTTCCCGATGGGGATGTTCTCCGTCGATCTCCTCCATCAGGCGGGAGGCCTGCTCTCTGATGTGGAAGGCGGCGTCGGAGGCAAATTCCGTGGGAGTCTTGCCGAACCAGATATAAGCCACTTGCGCCAAGGAAAAAGTCTTGTCTGGATAATTTTGACGCCAGAAGCTCCAGAGCAGCTTTTCGTCCGCTCTGGTAAATATTCTTCCCATACGCATGGTGTGCATGGGAAGGAAGAGCTGCTGTTTCCTTTTGGCATGCAGCTCAAGTTCATAGCATTGTCCGCATTCCGGCAGATAGACTTGTCTGGAATAGTCTGCGGTGTTCAGCTCATCCCCCAGTTCATGAATGGAATCCTCGCTGCCATGGACCAGAAAGATGTGGCGGGGAGAGAGGCTTTCCAGCAACGCGGTTATCTCGGACTTGTCGCCGTGAGCGGAAAGCCCTATCTGTTCGACGCGGCATCTCACCGGCAGAGCGCTGCCGTCCACATTGAGGGAGGCAGGGGCGCAGGAAGGCTCCTCCGGGCTCTGGGCTTTGCAGTTTACCAGATTCAGAAGCTGCCGTCCAGGCGCCTCCTCGTCCTGATAGCCGGTGAAGATGACGCATGCATTCTCCGAAGGAATCAGGTGCTTGGCATACTGGACGCTGGGGCCTCCGGTGAGCATGCCACAGCTGGAGACAAAGATCACCGGATCATCCCCTGCCAGAAGCTCCTCCCTTTTCTGGCTTGCGGTGACGGGCTGGATATGCTCTGTGTAGAAGGGTTCGTTTCCCTTCAGGATTCTTTTTCCGAGGGCGTTTTTCAGGTAAGTGGGATTGCGGGTATACATGGCATTGACGGCACGGATCATTCCGTCCACGTAGACCGGAACCGGAGGGATCTCCTGATTCTGGATAGCGGCCCGCAATATCAGCAGTACCTCCTGCGCTCTTCCCAGAGCGAAGGCGGGAATGAGGATTTTCTTTTTCTGCCGGACGCATTCTCCCACCAGATCCACCAGTCGCTTTTCCTCTGCTTGTCTGTTGGCATGCAGTCGGTTTCCGTAGGTGGCTTCCGTGATGGCGACGTCGGGGCGGAGTCTGGGAATGCGGATTCCGTCGATGGTGCGCTGGGGAAATGCGCAGAGATCCCCGGAATAAAACAAGCTCCCCTCCTCGGTGGTCAGGTAGATGCAAGCGGCGCCTGCGATATGTCCGGCGGGGAAAAAGCTTAAAGTGAACCTGTCCAGAATGGGGAAGGGCATCTGGTAGCCTATGGGAAAGACGCGTCCTAACATGGCCTGCACATCCGGTTCGGAATAATGGGGAATCTCGTTCTCTTTGCTGCTCATGATCTTCAGACTGTCATACAGCAGAACCCGGGTGAGTTCTGCCGTCATAGCGGTCATATAGATGCGGGCCTGAGGGTAGGCCTTGCTGATGATAGGCAGGGTCCCGATGTGATCCATGTGGGCATGGCTGACGATGATGGCGTCCAGCCCGCCCTGCTCTTGTATGGTGCAAAAGTCGGGAAGGGGATATCCGGAACCAGTCTGCCGGATGCCGCAGTCCAATAGGATGCCTTTTCCTAAGACTCTGATATAGATGCAGCTGCCGCCTATTTCCATGGCGCCGCCCAGAAAATATAGCTTCATACGCCTTTTGTCCTTTCTTCTGACTGTAGAGCCCCTTGCTGTACAAAGCATGGATGGGGGCCGGCAGGGGAGCTCCTCAGCGTGCAATATCCGTTCTGCGGAGAATTCCGGAAGCCGCGCCGATATGTCCTCCGCTCAGCAGCAGCTTTTTCGCCGCTCTTTGGAGACGTGTGCTCTCGGGAAGATTTTCCGGATTCTTGTCCTGAGGAGAGCCGAAAAGCCATTCCAGACAGCCGGAGTCATCTAAAGTCTCTTCCGTGAGGGCAAAGCGTCTCTGAAAAGAGACTATATTGGAGTCGCTGGAAAGTAAAGAGCCAAGGGCCGGCGCCAGCAGCCAGGAATCGCAGGTGTAACGGTCGTATGCATAGTCAGGATAGACGGCGGAGAAAAAGTTTTCCGCAGCTGACAAGGACGCGTCCACGGATGCCATTGACAGATCCGCGTCCGAGGGGATGTGGATGGCTATGGAGCCCGCCTCCTCTTGGGCCGGGAACTCGTATTCCAGCGTGCCGATGCGGAAGAGACTCATGCTGATTTGCCGATAGGTCCACCATCCCCGGTCAAAAAACATCCGACCGCATTTGCGCAGACATTCGTCAAGGAATCTGGTGAAGCATCTCATGGTGTCCCTATAGACGGCATCTTCTATTTGAAGCTGGCCATACCTATGATATATGCGGCAGGCGCATTCCAGCTGGCATGCAAGCATTTTTATGTGATCCGGATCCTCCCCCAGAAGGGTCTTAAGACGCTCATAAGCCTCATAGGCCGTTTTCCGTTCCGTCATCAGGCCAAGACAAGGCTCTAATGCCTTCAGATCCAATTCCTTGGCGGCAGAATCAAGCTTACTGACGATTTCAGGCTGTAATTCAATAAGATGGTACAGTTCAGGCTGTTTCATGGCCGTTTCCTCTTGTTTTTCTTTGTTTTTGGTTTTGCTATAGTGACAATGGAAGCAGTTATGACTATGCTCATTGTATCACAGGAGCCATGTTAAGAAAAGCGTAATTTAAGCCATATGCGTCTGAAAATTAAGAAATATGCAGGCCTGAATAAAAAATGAGCAGAGAAATACATAAAATAAATAGTTTTTTCCCGCCATTTCCAATACTTGACAAGCTATTGCAAAAAAATACAATATTTGCGGAATTGGAAATGGTGTACGGATAACCGCAGATATAGTATAATGTTGACAGGAAAGAGATTGTGTCAGCTTCCCATACCATAAACGCTCCGGCGGATATGGATTTGGAATAGAGAAATCTGGAGAGAGGAGCCGTAGGAATATGGCCGTGAAATTTACCCGAGAACAGCAGGAGGCTATTGACCTTCATGGCTGCAATATATTGGTGTCCGCGGCGGCAGGCAGCGGAAAGACCGCCGTGCTGGCGGAACGTATTGTGAAAATGGTCTGCGATGAGGAGAGGCAGGTGGATATCGACAGGCTTCTCATTGTGACCTTCACCAATGCGGCGGCGGCGGAGATGAGGGAGAGGATCGCTGGCGGGATATCGAAGCGTCTTGCCCAAGGGCAGGACTCCGAGCATGTTCAGAAACAAGCCACGCTTCTGCATAATGCCCAGATCACTACCATCGACAGCTTCTGCCTTTTTCTGCTGCGGAATCATTTCAATGAGATCGGTCTGGATCCCGCATTCCGCATTGCGGATGAAGGCGAGGTGAAACTGATGCAGCAGGAGGCGCTTCAGGAGCTGTTGGAGGACGCCTACGCCTCCGGAAGCGAGGCATTCCGCTACTGTGTGGAGTATTTCTGTCCGGGAGGGCGGGAGAGTGTGCTGGAGCAGCATATTCTGAATCTGTCCAGATACGCCTCCAGCTTTCCTTGGCCCACGGAATGGCTGGAGGAGAGGAAGAAGGATTATCAGGGGGAAGGGCTGGGAGAGATCTGCTCAAGCCCTTACGCGGAGTGGCTCACGGAGCATCTGCGCCGGATGATGGAAGGCTGTGTGGAGAAATATAAAAGCATAGTGAGGCTCTGTGACGACCCGGAAGGGCCCTATATGTACAAAGAGCTGGTGGAAAGGGAGCTGGAGCAGCTGGAGGCGGCTCTTGCCTATGGGTCTTTGGAGGAGTTCGAGGCGGGCCTTGGGAAGATATCCTTCGGCAGGCTGCCCTCAAAGAAGGACGAGACGGTCTTAGCCGCAAAGAGGGATCTGGCCAAGGAACTGCGGGCAGGGGTGAAGGACTGTGTGCAGTCTCTGGGGGAACGATTCTTCGCAACCCCTCTGGAGCTTGCGGCCAGACAGGGGAGGGCCTGCAGGGGGCCGGTGGAGACACTGCTGGATCTGGCGCTGGAATTCCATGGGAGGATGCAGGAGAAGAAGCAGGAAAAAAAGGTCATCGATTTTTCTGATATGGAGCATTTTGCGCTGGACATTCTGCTGGACAGAAGCGGAGGGCAGGTGAGGCCCAGCCCGGTGGCCATGGAATACAGACAGCATTTTGCGGAGGTGCTGACGGACGAATATCAGGACAGCAATCTGGTGCAGGAATACCTTCTGCAGGCGGTTTCCGGGGAGGAGGACGGAAGGTTCAACCGGTTCATGGTGGGGGACGTGAAGCAGAGCATCTATAAATTCCGCCTTGCCAGACCGGAGCTTTTTCTGGATAAGTACAAGACCTATGAGGAGGGGCAGGGGAATTGCCGCAGGATCGATTTGGCCAAGAATTTCCGCAGCCGCCCGGAGGTGGTGGACACCGTGAACGAGCTTTTCGGCAGGATGATGAGCCGGGATGTGGGCGGGATAGAATATGACCATAGAGCCGCCCTATATGCCGGGGCGGAATATCCGGAAAGCGATGGCTGCCACAGCGAGCTTCTTCTGGTGGAAAAGCCGGACAAAGGGGAAGAGGAGGATGCGAAGCAGGCGGAGGCGCTTGCCGTAGCCCGGAAGATCAAAGAGCTTCGGGGGGGATTCCGGGTGTTCGACAAGGAAAGCGGCTGTCTGCGGGAGGCCAGATACAGCGATATGGTGATTCTGCTTCGCACCAACAGCGGCTGGGACGAGGAGTTCAAGGAGGTGCTGGAGCAGGAAGGGATCCCGGCATACATTGCCTCAAAGACGGGGTATTTCGCGGCTTCAGAGGTGCAGGAGCTGCTGAATTTTCTGCGTGTGCTGGACAATCCCAGTCAGGATGTGCCTCTGTTCGGCGTGATGAAGTCCGTATTCGGCGGCTTTTCCGAGGAGGAGATCGCCAAGATCAGGAGCGGAAGGAGAGACTGCTGTCTGTATGAAGCTCTGAAGGAGGCGGCGGGAGATCTGTCAACGGCGCCGCGGGGCCGGGAAGCCGGAAACGATCTAAGCGCCGGGGCGGATTCTGCGGGAGATGCATCTACGGCGCTGCAGGGCCGGGAAGAGGCCTTGGGTACGGAGGCCGGAGACGGACGGAGGGAAGATGGGGGAGGTTCGCAAGAGGGAGGCTGGGCTGTTTTCCAAGGAGATCCGGAAGATGAAGATAGGGATGCTTTCAAGGAAGACTGGGAAACGGGAGAGGAGCTGAGGGAAAAGGCTGCAGCATTCTTGAACATGCTTCGGAAGTATAGGGACTGCACGGTGTATCTTCCCGTGAGAGAGCTGCTCTCCAAGCTGGTGACTGATTTCGGGTATTTGGATTATGTGACGGCGCTGCCTGCGGGCGGCAAGCGCCGGGCCAATGTGGAGATGCTTTTTGCCAGAGCCTCGGACTTTGAGAAGACCAGTTACTTCGGCCTATTTCATTTTGTGCGCTATATGGAACAGCTGGAGAAATATGATGTGGACTATGGGGAAGCCGGAGAGCTGGATGAAAATGCTGATGTGGTGCGGATCATGAGCATTCATAAGAGCAAGGGGCTGGAATTTCCCGTGACAATCGTGTCGGGGCTGAGCAAGCGCTTCAATATGCAGGACGCCAATCAGGCAATGATTCTGGATATGGATCTGGGACTGGGGGTGGATTATGTGGATCCGGACAAGCGGGTTCGCAACAAGACGCTGCGAAAAAACGTTCTTTCCAGAAAGCTCAGGGAGGACAGCTTGGCGGAGGAGCTGAGGGTGCTGTATGTGGCCATGACCCGGGCGAGGGAGAAGCTGATCCTGACGGGAGTTCTGGAGAATGCGGGGGAACAGTGGGAGAACTGGCTGATTCGCAGCGGACTGCAGGAGGGAGAGGGCAGCGGGCGGCTGACCTATCTGGACTTTATGGAGGCAGGAAGCTATCTGGAGCTGCTGCTGCCGGTGCTGCCCTATGCCCATGTTCAGGTATCCGTGACAGGAAAGGCCCAAAGCGCCGCAGGAAAGGTGCAGGAACAGGCAAAGCTGTTCCAGAGGAGGGAGCTTCTGGGACAGCTGCGGCTGCCGGAGGATCCGGAGACGGCGCAGGGGCTGATCAAAAGGCTCAACGCGGAGTATCCATATAGAGGGCTTGAGGATCTATATACCAAGACAACGGTGTCGGAGCTGAAGATCGCCGCCATGGCGGACAAGGATGAGGCGGCTTATCATACCTTTGAGGAGAAGGAGATACAGCCTTATATTCCGATGTTCCGCAGAGGTGAGGAGAAGATCGGAGGCACCGTCCGGGGAAACGCCTACCATAGGGTGATGGAGCTGATGGATTTTCAGCAGGTTCTGGGAGGGGCCGTTGGCATGGAATCTTCTGCTTCGGCGGCCTCTTTTGCAAAAGCCCATGGAGGAGATCTGATGCCGGGAGAGGGGGGCTTTCCCCGAGATTATGAGGAATATGCCAGACGTCTGGACCCGGAAAGACTGGCGCAACGGGTGGGAGCCTTTCTGAGAAGGGAATCGGAGGAAGGACGGCTGACGGAAGAATATCTTCAGGCGGTGGGAGAGACAAAGATAATGAAATTTCTAAGCTCGGACACGGCATATCGCATGTGGCGGGCGGACTGTCGGGGAGAGCTCTTCAGGGAGCAGCCCTTTGTGCTGGGAATCGACGCCCGCAGACTGAAGGAAGAGTTCTCCGCGGGGGAGACGGTGCTCATTCAAGGAATTGTAGATGTGTTCTTTGTGGAGGAGGACGGGCTGACGCTTCTGGATTACAAGACAGATTCTGTATCTTCCATGGGGGAATTGTGGAACCGCTATGAAACTCAGCTGGATTACTATCAGGAGGCGCTGGAGAAGCTCACGGGGAAGCCCGTGAAGGAGAGGATACTGTATTCCTTCCATCTGGGAAAGGCAGGAGCCGCGCCCTAAGGCGCGGCCCTTTTCAAAGACTATTCCAGAGCCAGTTTTTTTACTTGTTCAAAAGCTTTCTTGACCTGAGGAATCGCCAGAATCACCAGTGTGATGGCAGCCTCCGCAAAGATGTAGATGCCGTTGTAGGTGAAGGAATAGGGAATGGGATGCCAGCCTTCCCAGGCGAACTGGCCCCAGAACACCCAGCCGGAAATGCTGGCAAAGATCCATCTTCCCGCCACGGCCAGAGCATAGCCCTTGAGAAGAGCGTTTTTCTTGCTGCCAAATAGGCCGGAGAGCCCCAATGCTCCAAAGGCAAGAATGTAATCGATTGGAAGCTGGGCGGGATGTACGATCTCCGGCTTGATCATCAGCTGAAGGATGCCGTAGGCCACTCCGGTGGCGAGTCCTGCTCCCGATCCGAACCAATAGCCGGGCAGGCAGATGAAAAGCATGGAAAGCAGGGTGACGGATCCTCCGAAGGGAAAGCTGAACAGCTTGACATTGGAGAGAACCGTTCCCAGAGTGATGGAGATTGCGCAGAAGGTGAGCTGCTTTGTAGTCAGCTTCAGAGAACCATGGCCGGCCTTTTTTGCGGCAAACCACGCAGCGGCGGCCAGAAGGGCCACAAAGAGGGCTGCCAGCAGGATGTAGCCGGCGGTGGAGGGGACATAATAGAGCTCCTCGCCGTCCTGAATTACATTGTACAACATAAAAAATCCTCCTTTAGATGGGCTAAGGAAGGATGACATCGTTATCCAGCGGCCGCTCTCGGTCAGAGCATGTCAGCGGCCCCTGAATCAGTTTGCTTCCTTACGCCGGTATTATCCGGTTCAAGTAGTGAGGGTTAGAAACGGCCTATGGACGCCGTTTCAGTCTCAGCGATGCGCTCCCCTAGCGGTTATTTGATTTCTGCTCAACTATATAGCATGGCGGAGGGATTGTCAAGAAATATTTCACGGTTGTTTGCAATGCTTACAGTGTTTACAGTGGGGAGATTGTCTGCTATAATGCAAGACAAAATAGGTCAGAGAGTGGGAGAAGCCGTTGCTCTGGCCCTCTCTATGGGACAGAGGTACTGGCACAGCCTGCGGGACATGGAAATGAGGGGCTGCTATGGCTGCAGGGGCATGGGAAATGCCGGCACCGATACAAACCTGCAGGGGCATGATGGAAAGAGAGGTGTCCGAATGGGCGCAATAGGGGACGGATCGCGGAAGGGGCGTATCTGCGTAGGGCTGCTGGCCCATGTGGACGCAGGAAAGACCACCCTTGCGGAAGGGCTTTTATATAAGGGGGGACAGATACGCTTTCCGGGCCGGGTGGACCATGGGGACGCTTTTTTGGACAATTTCGCTCTGGAGAGAGAGCGGGGCATCACCATCTTTTCCAAGCAGGCACAGCTTGTCTGGGAGGGAAGAGAGATCATCCTGCTGGACACGCCGGGGCATGTGGATTTCAGCGCAGAGATGGAGCGGACGCTGCAGATATTGGACTACTGTATTTTGGTTATAAGCGGAACGGACGGGGTGCAGAGCCATGTGCGCACTCTTTGGCGGCTGCTGGATCAGTACAAGGTTCCCGTATTTCTTTTTATAAACAAGATGGACAGGCCCGGCACGGACAAGGGAAGGCTTATGAAGGAGCTGCAGTCGAAGCTGGGGGGCGGCTGTCAGGAATTCGGCGGTGAAGCCCGGAACCGGGGGACCTGGTTCTGGGAGGAGATTTCCCTTTGCCATGAGGGACTTTTGGAGGAGTATCTTGAGAAGGGGGTTCTGGAGGAAAAAAGCGTGGCGGAGGCCATACGGGAAAGGCATCTTTTCCCCTGCTATTTCGGATCTGCCCTATTGCTTCGGGGCATTGAGGAGCTTCTGGAAGGGATCTGTAAGTATGCCGTAAGTCCAAACTATCCGGAGGAGTTCGGGGCCCGGGTCTACAAGATTTCCAGAGACGAGGCCGGAGTGCGCTTGACCCATATGAAGGTTACGGGAGGGGTCCTGCAGGTGAAGATGCCTGTGGGGAACGCTGCCAGCGCCGGGGGAGAGGAGCAGATCTGGGAGGAAAAAGCCGATCAGCTGCGGATCTATTCCGGTGCACAGTATACTGTGGCGGCGCAGGTGGAGGCCGGAGGTGTCTGTGCCGTAGCGGGGCTGGACAGAACCTTTGTGGGGCAGGGGCTGGGGAGAGAGTCGAAAAACGCTCTGCCCAGTCTGGCCCCGGTGTTAACCTATGGTCTGGCGCTGCCTGCGGGAAGCGATGCGGTGCAGGTGCTGGGACAGCTTCGCAGGCTGGAGGAGGAAGAACCCCTGCTCCATGTGACCTGGATGGAGCGTGAGGACCCTCATTCTCCCAGAATCCATGTGCAGGTCATGGGGGAGGTGCAGATAGAGATCCTGAAGAGAGTGCTGCTGGAACGTTTCGGGCTGCAGGCGGATTTTACAGACGGGCAGATCGTCTATAAGGAGACTGTTGCAAAGCCTGTGGTCGGTATCGGACATTATGAACCTCTGCGCCACTATGCTGAGGTACATCTGCTGCTGGAGCCCGGAGAGCCGGGCAGCGGGATGCAGTTTGCCAGCGCCTGCAGCGAGGATGTGCTGGGTGCAGGCTGGCAGCGCCTTGTGCTGACCCATCTTGAGGAGAAGCGGCATCTTGGGGTGCTGACGGGATCTCCTCTGACGGACATGAAGATCACCTTATTGGCGGGGCGGGCGCATCTGAAGCATACCGAGGGCGGGGATTTCAGGCAGGCCACCTATAGGGCGGTGCGGCAGGGGCTGATGCAGGGGGAGAGCGTTCTGCTGGAGCCGGTCTATTCCTTCCGGCTGGAGGTGCCAAGAGAACAAGTGGGCAGGGCCATGACGGACATCAAGAGGATGCAGGGGAACTTCGATGCGCCGGTGACGGAAGGACAGTACACCGTGCTTACGGGCAGCGCTCCCGTGGCTGCCATGAGGGACTACCAGAGGGAGGTAAGCGCCTACACCAGAGGTCTGGGCAGGCTGTCCTGCACGCTGAAGGGCTATGAGCCCTGCCACAACGCGCAGGAGGTTATGGAAAGGATGGGGTATGATCCTGACGGTGATCAAGAGAATCCTTCCTATTCGGTGTTCTGTTCCCACGGAGCGGGAATGGCCATATGCTGGGATCAGGTGCCGGAGTATGCCCATGTGGAGAACGGATGGGCCAAGGAAGCCCAGAGCGGTTTATCCGGGGGGAGCATGGGAGGACAGATTCAGTGGTCTGATCAGGGAGAGGCCGCCGGAGGAGGCGCTTTTAGCAGGAACGGAAGCGGGGCAAAAGGCAGACAAAACGTTTCCGGCAGGGGAACGTCTTCAGAGCATATCACTCTGGAGGAGATCGACGAGATCTTCCGGCGCACCTACGGAAAGAGCAGTCAGGACTATGCGCCCTATCGGTATCATGAACAGTATCAGGAGCGGACGGTGCGGGCGCAACGTCCTAGAGATCAGAAACAAGCTTCGCCGGGGCAGGAACAGATTGGGAAAGAACGAGAGGATGAGGTGCTATTCCGCAGGGCCTCCGGACGCAAAAGCCCCGGAGGCGGCGCTGGCGAAGAGGAATATCTTTTGGTGGATGGCTACAATATCATCTTTGCCTGGGAGGAGCTGCGGAGCCTCGGTGAGAGGAACATGGACAGCGCCAGAGACAAGCTTATGGATATCTGCAGCAACTATCAGGGATTTGCCGGATGTACATTGATTCTGGTTTTTGACGCCTATAAAGTGAAGGGAAATCCGGGCTCCGTGCAGAAGTACCACAACATCTATGTGGTTTATACCAGAGAGGCAGAGACTGCCGATCAGTATATCGAAAAGACCGTCCATGAGATGGGTGGAAAGCATCGGGTGACGGTGGCCACCTCCGATGCGCTGGAACAGATGATTATCTGGGGAGAGGGAGCTGTGCGGCTTTCGGCAAAGGGGTTTCAGGATACGGTGGAGGAGACTGCCAGACAAGTGAGGGAGCGGTATATCGGAGACGGTCAGAGGATGGGCAACCGTCCCTTTGAGGGGCGGATATAGTCGTATTTTTTTGCGCAGGCTGCGGCGTAGGCGGCAATGGAAAATGAAAAATGAAATACTAAATGGTACAGAAAAGATGTTTAGGGGATTGCGGAGCGGAAGCCAAGGATAGGAGAAAGGCCTATATGAAAATATTATCTGAATTAGCGGCGTTGCATATTGGAAGGAGAACGTCTTTCCGGTTGATTTTAATTGGGGAGATTGTTTTGCTGTGTGCAGGTATTTGTGGGCTGTTTGGCAGAAATGCGGTATATGAATATGACATGAGTGATGCAAAAGTAAATTTCGGGACGTATTCAAATGAGTATGAGGGAATTCTCGGGGAAAACTTGGAGGAACGCGGCAGTATGGTAGATTTTTGCGGAATCAGTCTGCCCGGAGGAGTATACCGCATACGCCTGAAATATATTACTGATGTGGACAATATGAATTTGTGCACGGTTTCGGGGGAGAAAGGGAAAGAAAAATATGTGTGTATGAATGATTCCGTACTTTTTTCCGGATTGGACTGTACTGATTTTACGATGTGGGTGAAAAGGGATTCTGATGTGACAGTACATGTTGAATACTCGGGGGGAATACTGGCAGTTTTGCACTTAACGATTGAGGAGACGAACGCTGGAAACCGTATTATACTGTTTGGGCTGTTTTGCTTATTTACGGTGGTAAACGGGTTTTACTTATATTGGCAATATGATCGGAACTACCATATTTCGGCAAAGAGCAAAACAGTTACTTTTGCTCTGGGACTTATCATTTTGATTTCTTCCATGCCGCTCATGATGGATTATGTGTTGGATGGAGGAGATCTGGTATATCATTTGATGCGGGTGGAAGGCATCAGGGATGGCATTGCGTCGGGTCAGTTTCCCATTCGGATATCCCCTGAGTGGCAGCAGGGATATGGATATGCTTCTCCTATTTTCTATGGGGAGACCGTTCTTTATCTGGCCGGCATGCTTCGGCTGCTTGGCTTTACTGTGACATCGAGCTATAGGATTTTTATGTTCATGATTACCGTGTTCACGGTACTGATTTCCTATTACTGTTTTAAGAAAATCTTTCATGAGGCATATATCGGTGTGCTGTGCAGCATGATGTATACAATGTCTATTTACCGAATCTATAAGACCTATCTGTGCGGCTCATGGGGTGAGTGTTTCGGCATCTTGTTTCTGCCGGTTATTGTCTATGGGTTTTGGCGGGTGTTTACGCAGGATATTCACGAGGAAAATTATAAAAGAAGCTGGATACCTCTGACTGTAGGATTTTCCATGTTGATACAATCCCATTTGCTGACATGTGAGATGGTGGGATTTTTTACTATTATATTATGCATGGTTTTATGGAAGAAAGTGTTTCGGAGAGAAACTTTTACAGTGCTGGCTAAAACAGTTCTGTACAGTATTCTGCTCAGCGCATGGTTTTTGGTTCCTTTTGCCGATTACATGATCACAGGGGATTTTGTGATCAAGCATGTATCGGCAAGAACAATCCAGTTCAGGGGCCTATATCTGGCGCATTTGTTTTTTACATTCTTTCGGAATGGAGAAAACGTATTTTTTGACCAGAACGGCATGGCGGATTCTGCACCCATGGGAGTGGGGCCGGCCCCGCTGGCGGCACTGCTGGTACTGGGATATCTGTGGTTCAATGGAAGGACGAAGGGATGGAAGAAGGAGGAAAGGGGGCTGGGGAAGATTGCGGTATTTTTTTCCGCTCTGGCAATGCTCATGAGTCTGGAGATATTTCCATGGGATAGGATACAGTTTCTGAACGGGGCTACTGCCACGCTGGTATCCAGCATTCAGTTTCCCAATCGCTTTTTGAGTATCGCAAATGTGTGCCTTACACTGGCGGCAGGGGCGGCAGCCAGACATATGTGGGAATATAGAGACAGGAAAAGTTTTGGAATCTATTTTGTCGGAATTGCTTTTTTGCTGTCTGTCAGCAGCCTCCATTTATCGGATAATATGTTAGATACGGGCAGCAACTTGAGGATATATAACAGCGAAGGTATGGGGACAGGCTATATTTCAGGTGCGGAATATCTGCCATATGGGGCAGACCCAGACCGGTTTGTTTATAGGGAACCCGTTTATGCGGAAGGAATTTCAGTTTACGGTTATGAAAAAGGAGCATTGGGGGCAGAGGCATATATAGAGAACCAGAGCGGTCAAGATGGAGCGGTTCGTTTTCCGCTGCTGTTCTACAAAGGATATCAGGCCTATGATGTGGACAGCGGTAAAGAGTTGAAATGCTATGCAGGGGTAAATTCAGAGGTGACGGTGGATATCCCGACAGAATTTGCAGGTGATGTAAAGGTAGGTTTCAGGAGTCCGTGGTATTGGAGGGTGGGAGAACTGGTGACTGTATTGACATTGCTTGCGCTGGGAACGGCTTGTTGGAAAAAAGGTAAAGGTGCGAAAGGGGAGATGGGGCATGGGAAATAAGGAGTGGAATAAGACCGGTGTCACTTTTATTTTCTTGTCAGTTATAATTGTAGTGGCATCGGTGCCGTTAATGACAGATTACATTCTATGGGGCAGGGAACTGCAGGTGTCGCTTGGCAGAATTGAAGCAATCAGGGAAAACATCGGCAGAGTGTTTCCGGTGGTGATAAGGCCATGGGATTCTCTGGATTATGGATACGGAGCAGCTTCACTGCAGGCAGATGTTTATCTGCTGATACCTGTGTTTTTCAGATTCCTTGGAATGGGGATAGGAACGGCTTATAAATTGACCTTGTTTTTGATAAATATAGCTGTGGGGATAACAGCATATCTGAGTTTTCGGAGGTGTTACCGGAGGGAAGATGTTGCTTTGGTGGGCAGTATGCTGTATACATGGTGTCCTTTCCGTTTGAATGCGATGTATGTAAATGGGGATTTGGGAGAGTCCTTCGTCTGGATTTTCCTCGTGATGACGGTGTCGTCTCTGATGGAATTTTACATCAGGGACGAAGAAAAAAAGGTGGATGGAAACATATGGCGAAGGCTGGCCTGGGGACTTGCCCTGATGGCGCCGGCATCCACTTCCGTATTCTTTGTAACGTTGGGCATGTGCGGTTTGTGTCTGTTTTTTCAGGGAAAGAAAGCATTGACCAGAGAAATCGTGCTGGGGGTTTGTAAGGCAGCAGGATTGGCTTGTCTGGTAAATTTTTGGTTTCTGGGGCCCATGTGTCTGGAATGGAGGGGGACATTGGCAGTTATTTGCTCCGATCCGGATAGAATGATATCAGAAAGTATCTATGTACTGCGATATATGAGCACGTTTTTGTGGGGAGGAGTCAGCAGCTCATCTTTTGAAAACGGGATGTTAGACGCACAGGCGTTATGCCCGGGTATCGCAGTGATGATACTGATTTTCCTTTTTCTATGGATTCTGTATGTAGGAAAATATCAGGGCTTCAGAGTCAGGCGTACCGGAAGCAGGATGCTGTATGTCTGTCTGATACTGATGGTTTTGAGCAGCAATGTCTTTCCATGGGATTTATTTCAGAGTAATAAACTGTTTTTCATGTTAATCGCTTTGTTTCAGGTTCCGGCAAAATGGGGAATACCCGCATGCGGGGAGCTTATTGCTGTGGCATGTTTTGTGCTCTGGATCATATCACAGATGGAAAATGAAGTCGTATGTCAACGCTTGCTTTTGGCAGTAACATTGGTTTCATTGGCCACCACCCAGTTCTTTCTGGGAAATGTACTGAAAAGAGGGAGCGTGATCAGGCTGGAGTCAGGGAAATATGAGGGCATTCCATTTCAGATTGTTGCGCAGCAGACAGTAGTCTGGAAAATATGCGGAATTATTTCCGCAGTAACACTGTGCATATGCCTTGCGACAAGACTGATGAGGAGGAAAAATGGAAGGATATCGTGAATTAATTGCAAACAAGAAGATTCGGATATTGCTTTGTGTGGAACTGTTGCTGATAGCGTTTGGCATAGCAGGTCTTTTCAGGGGAAGCAGATTGGCAGTGGGGACAGAAGACACAGAACAGCTTTTGGGTGAAGGTGTATCATTGCCGGCAGGTGTATATACAGCGAGGCTATATTGTGAGTCAGAGGAGGATGGAGTTAGCATCTTCCAAGTCGTGGCAGATGGAATGAGATACAAAACACTGTTATGCAATCCGGCGCCGATTTACAGCGGGATACCGGTACAAGAGTGTCAATTTTACCTGACGGACAGGGTAAATCAGCTTAGGATTGTTGTGAGCGACTACGGCGAAAAGCCCGTTTTTGTTCAGGGAGCGGAGATAGTAACCGGAACGGAAGGAAGCAGAATATATTTATTTTGGCTTTTGGTATTCTGCATGACATTAGACAGCTTTATAGCGCTGGCGCTGTTTCATAAGAAAAAGCCGATTTCGCCAGAGAAACAGATGGTTTTATTTGGCATTCCTTTGTTGGCGCTGCTTTCTTCTCTGCCTGTTCTGGTAGATTACAATATTCAGGGAGTAGATCTCAGCTTTCATTTGATGCGCATTGAGGCTTTGGCACAAAACATCAGACAGAATCAGATGTTTGCAAGACTGGAAGGAGCATGGCTTGCAGGACATGGGTATGCAAATTCCATATTCTACGGAGATACGTTTCTGCTGCCTGCGGCACTGCTCCGGATTCTGGGATTTCATCTGACGGATGTATATCGTTTTTATATTGTGGCAGTTAATCTGGCAACCGCTTTGATCTCATATATCTGTTTCAGGAAATGTTCTGACAGCCGGTATATTGGAATGTTCGGGTGTGTGCTGTATCTGTTTTTCCCATATAGAATATACAATATATACAACCGCGCAGCGGTAGGCGAGTATACGGCAATGGTCTTTCTGCCGTTGCTGGCATTGGGATTTTACAAGATATATACAGAGGATACAAAAGGGAAAGGATATCTGCGAAACTGGGGAATTCTGGCGGCAGGATTTACGGGTATCATACAATCACATCTGCTTAGCTGTGAAATGGTGGGTGTATTTACTGTATTATTGTGTCTGTTGTTATGGAAGAAGACCTTCTCCTGGCGTACATTTCGGGTATTGGCCCTCACAGTGGTAATGACCATAGCGCTGAATGCGTGGTTTCTAATACCGTTGGTGGACCTCATGGCGGCAGACGGTTATTATTTGGGGCATAATGCAGGATTACCGATTCAGCATAGGGGAGTTTATCTGGCACATTTGTTTTATACATTGCAGGCAGCGGGATCAAGCTCTCATTTTTCGGACAACGGTATGGTAGATACGGAGCCTATAGGTTTAGGTATGGCGCTGTTGATTTGTTTATTTATGGGATGTGCTGTGTTCCTGAAACAGAGCAGAAGTGAGGCGGTGGGGAGGAACATAATAGCAAAGCAGGAGAAAAAGGCGATAGGAATCGCTTTGGGTCTGGGGCTTGTGGCATTTTTTATGAGCACCTATTATTTTCCGTGGGATTTATTGGGTAAAAGCAGCAAGCTGGCAGGCGTTCTGACGGGTTCATTGCAATTTCCTACGAGGCTGACCGGAATAGCCGGTATATGTATCGTGATGGCGGCATGTATTATGGGAAAGGGGCTTCTCAGAGAAAAAGAGGGGGCGTTTCAAGGAATGCTGCTTTTGGTTTCGGCAGTGTCGGTAGTGTTTGGTGCCTATCAGTTAAATGATATTCTTCTGGACAAAGAAGAACCTATTCGGTTGTACACAGCACAGAATTTAGGACACTCGGCTGTATTGGGGGCAGAATATCTACCTGAGAACGCTGACCTGAGCCATTTGATCCATTACCACATGCCCGTGTGTTCAGAGGGTGTAAAACAGCTTTCTTATGACAGAAAAGGCCTATGTGTAGATGCTTATGTAAAAACGGGTGAGGAAGGCGGCTACATTGAATATCCCCTCTTGTATTATAAGGGGTACGAAGCGCAGAGTAAGGACACAGGAGAGAAATTGACTGTAGTCAAAGGAAATAATGCAGATGTAAGAGTTTTATTTCCTGAAAACTTTTCAGGGCAGATTCAGGTGAAATATAAGGGGATGTGGTATTGGCGTGTGGCTGAGACAATCAGTGTATTCGTAGGAGCTGCGATTCTTCTGTGTCGAATCAGGATCAGGATTAACGGAAAACGGGGCATACAAACCAATTGCGTTTGTTAGGAATTTATGATAAAATCAACATATTTGTACAAGCTATAATTTGCACATCGGTGCGGATAGGAGTTATATGCTGCATTTTATTGTCTCACAAGATTATTTATCGCTGCTGGCCCCGGGGGGGATCTTGTTTGCATTCATAGCCACCGTGTTCGCCACAGCGGGGCTCTGTGACTTTCTGCCCAAGGACGCGGGGAGGGAGTTCGCCCATGACGGCAAGCTTTCCGCGGGAAAGCCCAGAGGGGCGGGGATTATATTCGTTCTGGCCTTTACGGCGGCGGCGCTGCTGTTTGCCCCTCTGAATGCGGAGATCGTCATCTATCTGATTCTGACCTGCATCTCCATGGTCACGGGATTTCTGGACGACGCCTCGCAGACGTCCTGGGGGGAATTCAGAAAGGGCTTTCTGGATCTGTGCGTGGCGGTGCTTGTGGCAATGACCTTTCTGACCTATAATTCCAACGAGATTGAGCTGCTGCACATGCATCTTGTGATTCCGAAGCCGGCCTTTGCGGTTCTGGCGGTGATTCTTGTGTGGGTGTCCGTGAACGTGACCAACTGCTCCGACGGTGTGGACGGTCTCTCCGGCACGCTGACCATCATAACCCTTATGACCATCTATATATTGGATAGGATTCTGGAGGCCGGGCAGGACTTCTCCTTCCTGATACTGCTTTTTGCCGTGTGCATTCTGGGCTATCTGTGGTACAACGCCACCCCCAGCAGGCTCTTGATGGGAGACGCGGGTTCCCGGGCTATGGGGCTGTTCATCAGCATAGCCATATTGAAGACGGGACGCCCTATTCTGTATATTCCGGTTGCTCTGGTGCTGCTGCTTGACGGCGGTCTGGGGCTGGTGAAGATATCCCTGATTCGTATATGCAAGATTCATATTATGAACCATGTGAGGACTCCTCTGCATGACCATGTGCGGAAGGTGTGGGGATGGTCAAACACTCAGACGGTGTACCGTTTTGCCATCATTCAGATTGTTTTGGCGGTGGCGGTGGTGTATGGTGTGGGACTGTTGTAAAGCAGAAAGGAGTAGGGGATATGTATGATCAGTTGACGCCAAGCGACATCAAGAAGATGCAGGAGGAGATCGAGCATAGGAAGCTGGTGGTGCGCAAGGAGGCTTTGGAGGATGTGAAGGAAGCCAGAGCGCAGGGGGACCTGAGCGAGAATTTTGAGTATTATGCCGCAAAGAAGTACAAGAACCAGAACGAGAGCCGAATCCGCTATCTGGAGAGGATGATCAAGACTGCAAGGGTGATCTCCGAGGATTCCGCAGAGGACGAGGTGGGCATCAACAACACAGTCACGGTGGAATTTACCGACGACGGGACGGTGGAGACTTACAAGATCGTGACTACCGTGCGGGGAAATTCCCTTGAAAATCTGATCAGCAATGAAAGCCCTCTGGGCAAGGCGCTGCTTCGGAAAAAGGAAGGGCAGACCGTTCATGTGCAGGTGAACGCCGCCATAGGCTATGATGTGAAGATCTTGAAGATAGAGAACACGGTGGATGACGGCAGCGACAAGATTAGGAGCTTTTAGATGAAGAAATACCTTTTATTTGATTTGGACGGGACGCTGACGGATCCCAAGATAGGTATTTGTACCTGCGTGCAGTACGCCCTTGCGGCTTTCGGGATTCAGGAGCCTGATCTGGACAAGCTGGAGCCCTTTATCGGTCCTCCTCTGAAGGAGAGCTTCATGGAGTTCTACCATATGAGCAAGGAGCAGGCTGAGGGCGCCGTGGAGAAGTACAGAGAGCGCTTTCAGGAGAAGGGAATCTTCGAGAACAAGATTTACAAGGGGGTTCCGGGGATGCTGCGCGCCCTGCGTTCCAAGGGCATGGTTCTGGCGGTTGCTTCCAGCAAGCCCACGGTCTTTGTCCGCCGGATTCTGGAGCATTTTCATATAGCAAGGTACTTTGACGTGGTGGTGGGAAGCGAGCTGGACGGAACCAGAGTGAACAAGGATCAGGTGGTTCGGGAGACCCTGCGCCAGCTGTTTCAGGGCGCCAGAGTGGATCCGGATCAGGTCTATATGATAGGAGACCGCCGTTTTGACGTGGAGGGAGCCCATGCCGTGAGAGTGGAGAGTGTGGGGGTTACATACGGATACGGCGGTATGGAGGAGCTGAAGGAGGCAGGATCAGACTACATTGTCTGTTCCGTGAAGGAGCTGGAGAGCTTTCTTCTCCGGGGGACGGAGGATCCGGATAGGCTGAAGGGTTTTCAGAAGCTGTGGCAGATCATGTTTCCCTTTCTGCTGTTCTATCTGGTGAGAGGGATTGCGACGGATCTGTTGGTTCTGGGTGCCGGATACCTTTGCGGGGTGAAGGGGGACGGCCTTTCCCAAGGGGGGATGAACCCTCTTAAGGAGTTTCTTTTTCTGTGGAATGGGGACGGGACGCTGGCGGGGCTGACCGGAAATGCCACGGCCATAGTATCCGCTCTGGGCTTTATGGCCGGAGGCGCAGCCGTTTTTGGCATGGCCAGAAATGCAGTTGCCCTATGGAAGGAAGAGACCAGACTGGAACATCTGAGAGAGGAGCCCCCAAGCAGCTATGTGCTGGCTGTGATGGCTGGGCTGGGGCTGGTTCTGGGTATGAACTTGTTGCTGCTGCTTTCGGGAGTCATAGGACAGTCGGAGGCCTATCAGGCGGTGGCAGAGAGCCAGTATGCCCCATGGCTTCCCATAGGGCTGGTCTGCTACGGGCTGGTCTCTCCTATTGCGGAGGAGCTTCTGTTTCGGGGAATTCTATTTGTCCGGCTGCGCCGCTTTGTGGAGCCGGTGGGTGCCCTTCTTTTTTCCGCAGCATTGTTTGCATTTTACCACGGAAATATAGTGCAGGGAATCTACGGATTTGTGATAGGATGTTTTCTGGGATATATCTATGAATACTTCGGTGATTTCCGTATGACCGTGGCCGTCCATATGATAGCGAACCTTGTGGTATATGGGCTGAGCAGGGGGGGAGCGGGAGCCACGTTTTTTGCAAGCTGGCCGGTGTGTATTGGGTGGCTTGTGCTGGGGGCTGTCTGTGCGGGTGTTCTGCACAGACGGAAGGCAATCTTGTTCTGACTGTGGGAAATGGCCAAAGGCTGAGAAGCGGATGCCTTGCCCCAAGAGGGAGAGGAGTGTACGCCAAAGGATGGGAGTGGGGCTATGAAGTTTTCTGTGATCACGGTATGTCTGAACCCGGGGGAGAAGCTGGACGCCACCTTGGCAAGCGTTCTGGAGCAGACTTTTGAAGATGCCGAGGTGGTGCTGAAGGACGGCGGCAGCAAGGACGGCTCCGTGGAGAGATGGAAGCGGGAGAATGCATCTCATCCCGGCTTTGGCAGGGTGAGAGTGTTGGAGGAGAAGGATAAGGGGATATATGATGCCATGAATCAGGCGGCAGCCCATGCTTTGGGGGAGTTCCTGATTTTTTTGAATTGCGGGGATGTGTTTCCGGACAAAAGGGTGCTTGAGCGGACGGCGGAGGTGCTTGCAAAAGAGGAGCGGATGGGAACGGACATGGACAGTCTGGTGCTGTACGGGGATACCTACAGCGAAAAAAACGGCGTGGTGATAGCAGCTGCACCGGCCATCTCCGGCTTTACCTGCTACCGCAACATCCCCTGCCACCAGTCCTGCTTCTACAGCGCGGCGCTGTGCAGAAAAAAGCCCTATGACCTGCAATACAAGATCCGGGCGGATTATGATCATTTTCTCTGGTGCTTCTATAGGGCAGGAGCCAAGATGCTGCCCATGGATTTTCCGGTGGCGTCCTACGAGGGGGGAGGCTTTTCCGAGAGCCGCAGGAATCGGAAGCGGGACAAGCAGGAGCATAGGCAGATCACCCGAACCTATATGGGCAGGGGAGAGCTGTTTTGCTACCATGTCCTCATGGCGGCGACCCTTGCGCCTCTGCGCAGGGGGCTGGCAGAGAGCAGGGTGTTTTCGGGAGCCTATCATTGGCTGAAGGAGAAGCTGTACCATAGGAGGGAGAAGGGGAGATGAATCAGGTTTTGTGCTCCACGGGGGCATTGATCGGCAGACCCAACAAGAGAAACTATAGGCTGCTGGAGACGCTGGCCGGACAGCTTGACTGCGACGGCTTTGAGTTCATGATGTATGATACATGGTACGAGGAGAGAGAGGAGATTCTGTCCTATCTTGGGAAAATAGGTCTGAAGATACCGGTGGTGCATTGCGATAAGGATGTGGGAGAGGCCATCAGCTGCGGAGGGGACGAGAATCTGGAAGCCGCTCTGAGGCTGTTTCGGATCAACTGCCACATGGCGCGGAAACTGAAGGCATCCAAGCTGGTGCTCCATCTGTGGGGCGGCACTGCCTCGGATCAGAACATAAAGAACAATATAGCCGTATATGGGGAGCTGGCAGGGATCGCAGGGGAACATGGGCTGGAGCTGCTTGTGGAGAATGTGGTCTGCAACAGAGAGGATCCCATGAAGCATTGGCATTTTCTGAGGCAGGAATATCCGGACATTCGCTTTGTCTTCGATACTAAGATGGCTGCCTTTCACCGGCAGCTGGGGCTGCTGTATCAGGGCGAATACGCATGGCTGTGGCGGGAAGGGCATGTGGCCCATTACCATGTAAATGACTACGCAGGGGGATATATGGACTGGAAGAGGCTTATGACATTGCCTCTGGGCCATGGAAGCATTGATTTTGACCAATTCTTCCGTTTTGTAAAAACCACAGGATATCAGGGAGCCTTCACAGTGGAGGCTACGGCCTTTGACTCTCAGGGGAAGGTGGACATAGGAATGCTCAACGGGTGTTTCGGAGCAATCCGCAGGTATTTGGATACATGATTTGGGAAGAATGATGGAGTAGGAGGCGGGAGAGCTATGTCCGTACAAGGCGAGACAAAGGAAAAGACACGGTTGGATATCAGGGAGCCCGGACGTTATAGGGTTGTGATGCATAATGACGATTTTACCCCCATGGACTTCGTGGTGGAGATACTGATGGAGATCTTTCATAAGGGCAGGCTGGAGGCAGTGCATCTGATGATGACGGTGCATGAGAGCGGTCAGGCTGCGGTGGGGACCTATTCTTATGACATGGCGGCCACGAAGGTGAGGATTGCCTCTGCCAGAGCCAAGGAAGGGGACTTTCCGTTTCGCATGACCATCGAGGAGGCGTGACTATGCAGATATCGGCTGAGGTGGCAGAAATTATCAATATGGCGTTCTCTCTGGCGCAGAATGCCCGCTTCGAGTATGTGACGCCGGAGCTGCTGCTGTACGTAATATGTGAGAATAAGGTGTTTATGCGCTCTTACGAGGGCTGCGGAGGAAGGGTTCGGGAACTGGACTACCATCTGAGGACTTATCTGGAAGAAGAGATGGAGCTGATGGGGGAAGATTCCGAAGAACATCCTGAGTTTTCTGATGGCATGACAGCCGTGCTGGAGCTTGCCTGGGGCAGCGCCTTAGGCAGCGATAAAGAGGCGGTGGAGCTGGCCCATATCCTGCATGGGATCTATGGGCTGAAGGAGAGCTACGCCGCCTATTTTTTGAGAGGGCAGGGAGTGAGTCAGGCCCAGCTTCTGCAGGAAATGGCGTTGGTCTGCGAGGAACGGGGGACAGACCAAGAGGAAGAGCCGGGATACGGCGGGGAAGCAAATGGCGAAAGGGGAGCCCGTGCAGGAAGGCAGGGATGGGGGCAAAACCTGAGGGAAGACGCCGATGCCGGTGAGGAAGAGACGGGGAATCCGGAAGCCATGGGTGGATTCTGGAGGCGCTATGCCGTCTGTCTGAATGAGGAGCTGGACAGAATCAACCCTCTGGTGGGCAGGGAGGAGGAGCTGGAGAGGACCATGCAGGTTCTCTGCAGGAAGGACAAGAACAATCCTCTCCACATTGGGGAGCCCGGTGTGGGGAAGACTGCCATTGCATACGGTCTGGCCAGACTGCTGAAGGAGGGCCGTGTCCCGAAGCCGCTGACGGGAGCCAGAATATTTTCGCTGGATCTGGGCAGCCTGCTGGCGGGCACCCAGTATAGGGGGGATTTTGAGAAGCGCTTCAAGGGGGTCATGGACAGTATTGCAAAAGAAGAAAATCCCATAGTTTATATCGATGAGATCCACAATATCGTAGGAGCGGGGGCGGTGAACGGGGGAACCTTGGACGTGTCCAATATGCTCAAGCCCTATCTGGCGGAGGGACATGTTCGCTTCATCGGGGCTACTACTTATGAGGAGTACAAGAAGCATTTCGAGAAGAACAAGGGGCTGGTGAGACGGTTTCAGAATATCCCCATTCCGGAGCCGAGCGTTGCAGACACCGTCCGGATTCTGGAAGGGCTGAAAAAGAATTATGAAGAATTCCATGGCGTTATCTATGAGGAGGGCGTGCCGGAATATGCGGCTGAGATGAGTGCAAAATACATCAATGAACGCCGTCTGCCTGATAAGGCCATTGATCTGATGGACGAGGCCGGGGCCTGGCGCAGGATGCATCCTCTGGCACAGGGGGAACAGAGGGTAGGCAGGGATCTGGTGGACGAGATTCTGCGGGCGGTCTGCCACATTCCGAAGCAGACCGTGGAGCAGGACGAGACGGAGGCCCTTGGGACTCTGGAAAGTCGCTTGCTGGGCAGGGTATTCGGTCAGGACGAAGCGGTGACTCAAGTGGTCAATAGCGTGAAGTTTTCCAGAGCGGGGCTTCTGGAGGAGGGAAAGCCGCTGGCCAGCCTATTGTTTGTAGGTCCTACCGGCGTGGGGAAGACGGAGGTGGCCAAAAGCCTTGCCGAGGAGCTGGGCGTCCGGCTGATCCGCTTCGACATGAGCGAGTACGGAGAAAAGCATGCGGTGGCAAAGCTGATCGGCGCCCCGGCGGGCTATGTGGGCTATGAGGAGGGAGGGCTTCTGACGGAGGAGATCAGGAAGTCTCCCCATGGGGTGCTTCTGCTGGACGAGATCGAGAAGGCCCATGCCGACATCTACAATATTCTGCTGCAGGTCATGGACTATGCCACGCTGACGGACAATCAGGGAAGGAAGGCGGATTTCCGCAATGTGATTCTGATCATGACCTCCAATGCGGGAGCCAGCAGGATCGGCAAGCCCGGCATCGGCTTTCAGGGACGGGATGTAAAAGCAGACGTGGTGCTGGAGGAGGTGAAGCGCATCTTCCAGCCGGAATTCAGGAACCGCCTGAATAGGATCGTGGTGTTTAACGGTATGGACGGAGCCATGGCAGAACGGATCGTGGAGAAGAAGCTGGGGCAGCTTGGAGAGATGCTGCTTCGGAAAAAGGTGGAACTTGAGGTGGATAAAGAGGCCGCAGATCTGGTGAAGAAAAAGGGCGTCAGCGCGGAGTTCGGCGCAAGACAGATCGAAAGGGTGATTCAGAGCGAGATCAAGCCCCTGCTGGTGGACGAGATTTTGTTCGGCGCTCTGAGAGAGGGCGGGAGCTGCAGCCTGACGGCCCGGGAGGGGCGTTTCCTGCTGGAGCTGCACGGCCTTTCGGGGGAGGACGGGGCCGGGATGGCGGGAAGCCCAGGCGGCGCCCGTCAGCCTGCCAGGGAGCCTTTCGGGGAGGCAGTGCTGTCCGGAGGAGAGGGCTGCGGAGCAAAAGCCGGTCAGGCAAAGGATTTTACGTAAGGGGGAATGATATATGCCGGTCTATCGGCTGAATGAGGGGGAAATCACTTTTCCGAATCCCATGTACGCCCGCCGGGACGGACTGCTGGCGGTGGGCGGGGATCTGAGCGTGGAGCGGCTTCTGCTGGCCTACACCCACGGAATCTTTCCCTGGTACGACCCGGGGGAGGAAATCCTGTGGTGGTGCCCCAGGGAGCGTTTCGTTATTTTCCCGGAGGAGATACATATTTCCCATTCCATGCGGAAATATTGGAAGAAGCATAAGCTGAGGCTGGTGCTGAACAGGGACTTCGCGGACACCATGCACCGCTGCCGCATGAAGCGGGAATTCAAGGAGGGGACATGGATCTCCGATGAGATGGAGGCGGCGTACTGCAGACTGTTCCAGGCGGGCTATGCCGTCAGCGTGGAGGTGTCCGAGGACGGGGAGCTGGCGGGAGGCCTCTACGGCGTGTCCATCGGCAGGTGCTTTTTCGGAGAGAGCATGTTCTCGGAGCGGGAGAACGGCTCCAAGGCCGCCCTGATCGCCTTCGCCAGGCTGCTTCAGCGCAGCCGGTTCCTGTTCATGGACTGCCAGTTCTACACGGAGCATCTGGAGAGCATGGGCGGGCGGTACATCTCCTGGGAGGAATACGACAGGATGCTGGAGGAGGGCACCGGGAGGTGACGGGATGGCGAAAAGAAATACACGGCTGGAAGGAGAGGCTTATGGAGCGTTTCACAGGGTATGGCCCTGATTCATATATGACAGGGGAAGCTGCCGGGATGGACAGGCAGTGGGAAGCGAGGTGCGGAGGATGAGGTTACGGAGCAGAGTGGCGATATGGTGCGGGAAGCTTGCCTGTACCATGAGCCGCAGGCTGGGAAAGGGGAGCGGGTCCTCCCTTCCCGGGCGGGTGGCGCGGAAGATTGACCCGGAGATTCTGTCGGTGATGAGCGGCATGGTGCGGGAGAAGATCATAGCGGTGACGGGGACCAACGGCAAGACCACCACCACCAGCCTCATGGCCCATGTGCTGACCCAATCCGGAAAACGAGTGGTCTGGAACAGGATGGGAGCCAATCTCATGGACGGCGCCATCACGTCCTTCGTGCAGGCCGCAGGGAAAAGCGGGCGGCTGGATGCGGACTATGCCTGCATAGAGGTGGACGAGATGGCCTCCGTGCGGGTGTTTCCGCTGCTGAAGCCGGACTGCGTATTGGTGACCAATATTTTCCGGGATCAACTGGACCGCACCTGCGAGGTGGACATCACCTGCGGCCAGATCCAGAAGGCCATGCAGACCGTGCCGGAGGCGAAGCTGATCACCAACTGCGACGACATCTGCTCCTACACGCTGGCTGCGGGATGCCGGAACCCAAAGCTCACCTTCGGCATCGGC
>OFGO01000309.1_pt1 | contig 48085 bp, 49 predicted proteins | sample 1521761 | NCBI WGS metagenome assembly OFGO01 (sample SAMEA3504128, study PRJEB24116) | mouse gut metagenome | biome: mouse gut; feature: mouse-associated habitat; material: faeces | place: Denmark | collected 2011
ACCCGACTGCATATTTCAATTCCCGGAAAGAAGTTTCAATCCCCCACCTCATTGCGTAAATCTTTTTTATTTCTTCTGCCAGGAATTCATTTTCTGGCAGGTTTGTAATAATACATTCGTATGAATCCTCTGTGATCGCAAACCGCACTACCCGAAAAGCTAATTCATAAAACATTCTGTCGTGTAAGTCCAGATAATCAAAAGAACTCGCCTTGGGGAGGATTTTATACTTTTCCGGGTTGCCCTTCACTTCTTTCGTCTGTTTTCTTGTCAGTACAAGGCGCATGGCATGGTCAAATTCATCCTTAGCAGGGAGTTTAAAGCTCCCGGCCATGCTCCCGCTGCCCCCATCTTTGACACGGATCAGGTAATACATGCCTTTCTCCTGTATATGCGCGAAGATGTTGTAGGCTTCGTACCCCCTGTCAGCAATAAAGATTGTTTTTTTCTGCGCTGTGCAGCGGTCAATCATTTGTGTCATTGCAAGAGATTCATTCTTTTTACGGGCAGGCTGTATCACTGCGTCTGTATAGCGTTTCTCGCACAGATCATAAAGCGCATTCAGATGAAGTTGGTTAAATCCCTTATCTGTTGGAAGTGACTGGAAATACGTGTCGGCATCCTTCGGGTTACGGGCAATATTCAGATCAGATCCATCGCAGGCCAGCAACTGGTATCCTCTATACTTCTTTTCCAAGGGAAAAAGGGCATTAAACTCATAAAACAAAAATGGGAGTGTTTCCGGAAGCAGTTTGGCCCTCTGCTGGCTAAAGGCGGAAGCCGAAGGAGTATCAACAGCAAACTGAAAATGATCCAATAATTCTTTCTGCAGGCTTCCGCTTTCCATAGAAAGCAGGAACCGGATTGTAGATGCAAAATCAAGTTTTCTGCTTCTTGAAAAGTCAGTCGCTGGGTTTTTAGAAAACAGCCATGGGGCAGATGCCATCTCCTGGATAAGGAATAATAGATCATTTTTTACATGTTCAGCAAATGTCATAGGCGTTACCTCCAAAAATGTAATACATTCAAGGAGCTTCGCCGCAAATTTTTTCATGTTTGTCAAGTGTTTTAGAGAAAAAAGTTACAAAAAAAAGAGCAGGATACATATTTCTATATACCTTGCTCTGTAAGGAGCGTCACTGCTGATGCCTTAACTAAATGACATTGGGCCGGTGACCTCACTATTTTTTCACGCCAAATCGCATGATAACTCCTCTCTTCCACTATGATTTTTCAGATTCTTTGCCCATCCCTTCTCTCCACCCGGCTGAACCCACAAACCAGCACAGCCGTTTCCGCCGCCGATACTGCCGCCAATCCCGCAAGGCTCAAAAGCATCCCTTCATCCGCCATCACAAGCGGCTCTCCAAGCAGCCTGCGGACTTCTCCTGTTTTCCGGATGACAAGCTCCGACCAGAAAGAAAAATCCGACCATGCAGTAGGGATATAATCGTCTGAAAAGTGAATGCTCAGCATCAAAAGAGAGCATACTCCCGCAAATCCCGCCACATACCATGCGATACGGCAGGCCTCCCGTTTCATCCCATCCAGGCATTCTATGTCTCTTTTGCATTTCAATAATCCAAAAATCAATACCACCCATACCGGGAGACATGCCACAAGCCTTCCAAGCCCCACATACAGGTCTCCCTCTGACATCCACGGACTTTCTCCGTCTTCCCCCGCCTCTCCGTATGCATCCGGAAGATATCCTGCAAGAAGCTGGCGCACATAGGAGACCGGAAGTCCGGGAGCCGATACCCGGATATAGGGGTACTCTTTTCCCTCTTCTCCCTGTATCATGCAAAGGCTCTCCTTCTCCTTTATCACACCCCGCACAATGTAAGCTTTCCCCTCCATCTCAAATTTTCCGCCGATGCACTCCCGTGAGCCGAATAACACCTCCGCCGTTTTCTCACTGATTACGCAGCCGTTTCTGTCGCTGTCCGTAACAAAGCTGCCCCCAGTGAGCCTTCCCGGCGCTGCCAGGTGCATCCCTCCTGCAATTTCCGTCCTTTTCACCTCCGCAGTTCTTCCCATATTGATATTTTGAGCCTGAATCCTCTCTCCTTCGCAAAAAAGAACCATATCCTCTATGCTGTCTCCCGCCGTTTCCGTCTTTTCCCTCCAAAACCGCTCCATCTGCTCTCTCGTGACTCCCCCTTCCGTTCCATAAAACCCAGTCTGCCCGACCGCAAGGCACAGGTTCCGGTACAGCCCGATTCCGGAGCCAAGCAGCAGTCCTGCCAGAAGGGAAAAAAGCAGCCACCCCTTAAACTTCCTTATTCGTCCAAACGTACCCTGTCACCTTCCTTTACATACTTATTGGATTCTGCAATGACAAGCGCCTCCCCGGGAAAACTCCCCTCTACCGCGGCATTCTCCTGGTCTTTTCCAAGCACTGTCACCGGAATCTTAACCGCCTCATAATCCTCCCCCAGGATTCCTCCCCGCACTTCCGCTATAAGTACATATGCAGTTCCCCCCGCCTCCCGAAGTGCGGAAAGGGGAATTACGCTGTCATACCTGCTGTCCGAATTTTTGCTGTACTCATAGGTAAAGCTATCTCCCGCCTCGCCGGAATCCTCTTCTACACTGCTATGCCAGAAAACCTGGCTGCCAGAGGCTGTAATGCCTCCCGCCTCGCCGGAATCCTCCTGTCCGCCGCCGTCAGCCGGCACGCCTTCCCTGCTGACAGATTCAATGGAAAGTGTCGTCTCCCTTGCCGCCCCCTGAAACCTCACAGATATCTCGTCTCCCTCTATTGCCTTTCCGGCCTCTCCCGGAGGCAGCGCTCCGCAAGCCTCCAGAGGGCCGCACTCCAGCACGACCTGCTCCGTTCCCGTGGTAATCGTTCCCTCCTGCGCCCCCACAGATGCCAGCCGTCCGCTCTCTGCCGCTTTTATTAGTCCTTTCGACTTTTTAACTTTTTTCAGCTTGTCAAGCTTTTCTTTCATCCCCTCAAGCTCCAGCTTTGTGCTTTCCTGCCCAAGCTTAGAAATCTGAGAGCGTGTGCCTTCATTTTTCTTCTGGTTTTCTTCCTCCTGTTTTGCAAGCCGATACGCATTCTTCGCCTGTTCACAGGCTTTTTTTGCCGCCTCAAGCTCTTCTTTCCAACTGTCCTCTCCGGCGCTGCCGCTTTCGGCATTGTCTCCTTCGTTTTCTTTTTTGGGTTTTCGTTTCCTCACCTCAGAAAGCGCCTCCTTTGCTGCCTCAAGCTCCAGTTTCGCCTGAGCCGCGGCCGAGACTCTTTTTTCCGGTTTTCCCTCAAGCTCCTGCTGTTTCAGGGCGATATCCTTCATCTGAATCTCACGCTCCTGCTGTTTTATCTGCTCCTCCAGATAGTCCATATCCAGCTGAAGGATTTTTTCTCCCTTTTTAACGTCGCTGCCCGGCTTTGCCAAAACTCTGGCAACCTTCTGCCCTTCCGGCAATGACTGAAATTCCCTGTCTCGATACCGAACCGTTCCTGTTCCCTGAAAACGCCGCACAAGAGTTCCTCTCCCCGGAGATTCTGTCTTCACTTTCGCAACGGTAAGGGAGGCTGCCGCCCTTGCAATGATTGTGCAAAAAAACATCGCAATGAAAAATGACACCATGCCTTTCATAATCTTTTCTTTCATCTGCATGCCCCTTTCCTATTCTTTAAGCCCCGATGCCGCAATTCCCTGACGGAGGTACTCCTGCCCCCACAAAAACACAAGCACTGCCGGCGTGAGCGTGATGACAGACGCCGCAAAAGACACGCCTGCCCGTGCCGCTGTAATCTCAGGAAGATACAAAGAGAGGGGCATTTTTGACTCGGTTTTTAAAAATGTCATCGGCAATTCCAGCGAATTCCAGCACTCCAGAAAATCCAGAATCAGGCAGGACGCGATTCCCGGCTTGCCAAGAGGCAGCCCGACTTTTAAGAATATCTGGAACGGCCCGGCTCCGTCAATCTCCGCCGCCTCAATCATCGTATTCGGAATGGCACGAAAAAACTTCTCCATGATAAACACCGGGAATGTAGAGAAGATTCCCGGCAGTATCACCGCCAGGTGCGTATCCATAAGAGACAGCTTATCAAGCACCAGATAGCTTGATACCATCGTCACCTGAAACGGCAGTACCATCAGGATGACATATGTTATAAATAACGCCCGCCTTCCCCGGAACCGATATCTTGCAAATGCCCACGCTGCCGGAAGCGCAACCGCCATCTGGCCCGCAAGCACACAGGCAGCCTGTTTTACAGAGTTCCAGAACATTACAAAAAATCCGGGCGAGTCCAGAAGAATCTCCGCATATCCTCTAAGGGTCAGATATTTCGGCAGAATCCTCATAGCGCCTCTATCCTCTCCCATCCCCAGCACCGCGCCGTATACTTCCTTAAGCTCTCCCTCCCCCATCAGGGAGCTCCCCATCATCACAACGCACGGAAACACCGTCAATAGACTTACGATTCCCAAAACAGCGCACAGAAATCTCTTCTTCCCGCTCATTCGTCATCCTCCTGTCTTGTGATTGCAAAAAGTATCAGCGCGCCGACTGCTGCCGCAAGCATCACCGCAGCCGCGCTCATCTTCTGGATATCAAGCTTTGTAAACCAGTTGTTAAAAAGGTGCTGCAGCATATAGATGCTTTCATGAGGATACTCCCCGGCGATAAGGTATGCCTCCCGGAATACCCGGAAAGCATTTACAAAAGAGAGCATCCCTATCATCGCCGCGCCCGGCTTTATCTGGGGAAAAGTGATATAAAGAAGACACTGGAATCCGCTTGCCCCCGCCGTCTTCGCCGCCTCGTACTGCTCTTTCGGGATTCCCGCCAGGGCAGCGCTCCACAGCACCATGTCATACCCCAGGTTCTTCCATATGTAGGAAAACACCAGCACCCCGAATGCCGCCCCGGAATCCATCCAGTCCTTCCCCGGGATATGAAACCATCCCAAGGCCTCATTCACAAGACCCTGGCTGTGAAACATAAGCCTCCAGAATACGACGACAGATGCAACCGGAATCGCCATCGGCAAAAGATACACGGCTCCAAAGGCCTTCCCCGCCCTCCCCGCCCAGTCAGTCAAAAGGGCAAGGACGAAGGACAGGCACATAAGGAGCGGCAGGCAGACAATAAGAAATCTTGCCGTATTGGAAAGCGCCATCCTAAACATCTCGTTCTGTAATACTTCCCTGTAGTTGGAAAGTCCGACAAACACTCCTCCCACCGCCTGAAAAAAGGAACGCCGGATAACATCCGCAAACGGTATGAATACAAAAACCGCAGTTCCCGCAAGACTTGGAAGAAGGAAAAAATATGCCGTCCGCTCTTTTCCTTTTCTCATGCGCCTCCTCCTTCTCCGGCATCCTACCGTAAAACATCTTACTTTTCTGTCACTCTGACAGATACGCGTCCGCCGTCTGGCAGATAGCCTTCGCCGCCTCTTCTGCCGTCTGTTTCCCGCTGTAACACTTTTCAAGCTCATCAAGGACGGTATCCGTTATGATGCGGTCTGGCAGAAACGGAGTTTTTAATTTTCTGACCAATGCAATCAAAGACTCCATCTCTTCCGTCCTAAGGCAGGTAAATTCTTCCATGAAACTCTCCCCTGTCTCCGGGTCTTCTCCTCCAATCGACATACAGAACTGCTCTTCGTCTGGAAGCTTTGTCTTTTCCGCCAGCGCCTTTAACCCTGCCTCCGTGACAGAAAGCCCTGACATACTGTCATCTTTTTGCACATCTTCCGAAAACAGGCATGCCACAAATTCCTCCGCCAGCTCCTCCTTCTTTGACGATGCATTGATTCCGGCAATCGAAGACGGAACATAAAGCCCCTTGATGCTTTCTGGCTCTCCCCCGCATCTTCCTGCCGCCGCATACGCCTCACTGCTCTTTACAAGACCCACAATCTCTGTTATATGTGCATATTTGTCCTGTCTTAATACTCCCTGTGCTGAACAGAAACCTGCATCCAGCTCATTCCAGACACTCTCTTCCCTCTCATCTTCGCCTGCCGCTTTCTCGTATGCCCTCAGGTCTCCGTTCTCGCAGATTTTCAGCCAATCCTCCAAAAGCTGTGTGAGCTTCCCTTCATTCAGCGTCCGGTCTTTATCAAGCAGCTCATCCTGCATCATATTAAAAAGCGTCATCCCAATCAGGTCATGGCTCGTCTGCCCGAACAGCCGCACGTCCGGATGGCTCCCGGCATACTCATGCAGCTTTTCCATGGACGCGCAGGCATTTACCTCATCCTTTGTTCCATAGATGACCGGAACTCTTATCCTTGCAGGGAGCGCATAGACTTTCCCTTCCTTTTCCGCTGTATTCCCAATGACATCTATAAGCGCGCCCTCTTTAGACAGCTTTTTTGACAGTCCTGTCAAATCCTTCAGAATCCCCTTTTCGATGTAGGAATCCATCGGCAGCCCGTCAAGTATAACCACATCCGCACCGCTGCCTCCCAAAAGCTCCGTATTCAGGCTCCTGATATCGTCTGCCGACGGCTGCTCCTGCTCGCCCGCCGCAAAACGGTAATCCACCTTCACTTCCGGATGGCTGCTCTGGAACGCGTACACCGCCTGGGCAACCGTGCGGTCTTCCTTCATGCTGTAGACGCTCAGTGTTTCCTCCTGAACGGAAGGTACTGTCTTATCATAGGCGTACTGCATCAGCTTATACTCCCGTTCCCCTGTCGTATAAAGCCCGAAAAATACCGGCGTTTTATCCCCGCTTACCGTAAACTGCCTCAGATACGCGGAGCTGGCGCTCATCATTCCATTTCCCCCGTCCATCACGTTCTCAATTACACTGCCGTCCTCCGCTATCCGGTGTATTCCCTCTTTCGCCGCCAGATACCATACGCCTTCCTGTCCTGCCGCTATCGCCGCATCCCCAAGATTAAATCCTGTATCTATCGTATTTTTCTTTTCAAATCCGCCCATGTCATAAAAATCTATCTTTTTGCTGTCTCCCCCTATTATTGCGGCAGTCTGTTCCGATATTGCCAGCGTATTCTGGTATTCCGAATTGACCTCCAGGCCTTCTATAGAGTGGACAAGCTTTCCATCCCTGTAAAATTCCACCGCCATGCTTTCGATATTCCCGACTCCCGCAACGCCGTCCTTCCACACGTCCATATCCACGAACCATGAGCTGGCTCCGGCTCTTTTTTTCTCCAGAAGAGACTTTGGGGTGACATCCTCCGCTTTCCCTTTTTCCCCTTCCGTCACGATATGGGTTCCGTACATTTCCTCCGAGCCTTCCGCCGTCTGTGTCATAGCATATACTTTCCCGTCCGCCGCAAGGCAGAACTTTACAGGAGTCTGCCCTAGCCTCTTTTCCGCATCGTTAAGCCACGCTGCCTCTTCCGGCTCCGACCAGTCCCCATCTTTATAGAAACAGCTTTTATAAGCCTCTTCCTCTTCTTCATATGCATACAACACAAGCTTTCCGTCCTGCCACAGTATTCCCACCGGTTTCCCGGCATTTTCGGGAATCCCTACCTCCTTTTCCACATAGCGCCCCTTTGCCTTCGCTTTTTTCCCTTCTTTTCCTGTCTCCCGGCAGCCGGAGAACATTCCTGCCGTCATTGCCAGCACAAGAATAAGTGCTATGAGTTTCCTTACATTATTCATACATCCTGCTCCCTTCATCGTTTTTCTCTTTTCAGTATAATCCCCAAATCTCAAAAAAGCTTGGAAAGAGCAAAGCATATCTTAAAGATTTTTTTGAGATTTCTGTGGTATACTGTTTTTAACTATATAAGAGGGGGCTGATTTATGAGAATTTTAATTATAGAAGATGATGCACAGCTTTCAGATATCCTCCGGCTGCAGTTTGAGCAGGAAGGGATTCAGGCTGACCATGTGGCAAATGGCGCAGATGCCGTTTACTATGCGCTCCAGACTGTATACGATGTTATTATCCTGGACCGGATGCTGCCAGGAATGGACGGTCTCTCCCTCTTAAAGGCAATCCGGGAAAACAAGATTCACACCCCTGTCATCCTGGCTACTGCCGTAGATTCCGTAAAAGAGCGGATTGCAGGATTAAATCTCGGCGCTGACGACTACATCGCAAAACCTTATGACGTAGGAGAGCTCCTCGCCAGAATCCGCGCCCTGAGCCGCCGCCCGGAACTCCTCAGCGACACCGGCACTCTCGCTTTCGCCGACCTGGCTTTTTGCGCTCAGAGCCGCGAACTGTCCTGCGGGGAAGAAACCGTAAGGCTCTCCGGGCGCGAGGCCCTCCTCATGGAATATTTTCTCAAAAACCCCGGGCAGACTCTCCCCCGCCAGCTTATCTACACCCGTATCTGGGGACCGGACGGGGAAGTGGAGGACGGCAATTTAGATACTTATATCTATTATCTGCGGAAACGCCTCCGCACCCTGAACAGCCAGGTCTCAATCCAAACCGTCCACGGCATCGGCTACCGCGCAGACGCCCCCGGCAAAAGCGAGGTGTCGCCATGATTACATCCTTTGCACGCCGTCTGACAATTTTATTCACAGCCGCCACCAGCGTTATCCTGACGCTGGTTTTGTGCCTGTCCTTTTTTTACCAGCTCAAGATTACCAGGATTCAAAGGCTTGACTCTTTCACAACTCAGTTCCTTGACCTTACCCACCGCCTGGAAAGCTCCTCCGGCCTCACCGACAGCTGGCTGGCGCAAATCGAAACGGACGGGCATTTTATCATTCATATCGAAGACAACCAGATTCCCCTCTTTTTCTCCGGCTCATGGGAAACTCCCACAAGCCGGCAGTATCTGCTCTCCCTTGCGCGCAGGAAAGCGGAGGAGGAACATGTAAATCTCTCTGCCCGCCCATTTTCCAGCTCTTCTGACAGAACCTCCGTCTTTTCACTGAAAGGAAGACACGGGGATACTTACCGGGGAAGCGCCGTCGTCATCTCGACTGAACGGGGGTTCCGTTCCATGATACTGCTTGCGGACACCACCGGAGAACGGCGCGCACTGTATTTTCAGCTGTCGTTTTTCGTCCTGTTAGAGATTTCCGGTGTCCTGGCTCTGTACACCATCAGCCGCTATGCAGTCGGAAAAGCCGTATCTCCACTGGAGGAATATCACCAGAGGCAGACCGATTTCGTCGCCTCCGCCGCCCATGAGCTGCGCTCTCCCCTGGCGGTCATCCAGGCAAGCGCCTCCGCCGTCAGCGTTTCCTCCGAACAGTCCTCCCACATGATACGCCTCATCAGAGAAGAATGCGCGCGCGCAGGAAAGCTCATTAAAAATCTCCTTCTCCTCGCCTCCGCGGATTCCAAAAGCCTTAGCAAAGATATGCAGCCCGTGGAGACTGACATGCTGCTCCTCAGCCTGTATGAATCTTTTGAGCCATTATGTCTCTCCCGCCGCATACGCCTTAAGCTGTCGCTGCCGGAAGAAATTCTGCCCAAAGCAATCGGAAACGAACAATGGATCTACCAAATCCTGTCTGTCTTCCTGGACAATGCCCTCTCATACGGCTGCGGCAGTCCAGACCCTGTCATTCTCCTGGCGGCACAGACAGGCAAATCCCATGTGACGCTCTCCGTCTCAGATAACGGTTTCGGAATCGCCGACGAGCAAAAGGCGCTTATCTTTGAACGTTTCTACCGGGGAGATGCCTCCCGGCATGATAAAGGCCACGCCGGACTTGGGCTCAGCATCGCCCATACTCTTGCCGGGCAGATGGACTGTACCATAACCCTGTCTGACACTCCGGGCGGAGGCTGTACCTTTTCACTCACGCTTCCCAAATCCGCCAGATAAGGCAAGTAATCATTGTGTGAATTCATTGATTTTTTTATTAAATTCAGATAATTTTTTCCTTTCATAAATTGTTTCTAATTTTATTAAATTTATGCTTGACTTTTTCTGATAAGTGTTGTATGATAAATTCAACAAAAACAAAGGAGGACGGACCACCAAAAACATAAGTCTATAATCCAAAAAAATCTGAAAGAAAGAGGTAAAGTCCAATGGCATAATTAATTTGAATTCAAAAAACACTATTTGAGATAATAGTTTCAGATAGATATCAAGTGAATAAGGAGGACAATCCAATGGATGGAGTATTTAAAAATCCCTTGTACTGATTATACATCAATACGGGGGATTTTTATTTGGCTTATTTTCTATGTTCCGCACTGCGATATCTTCCTGCACAATGTTTCATAGAATTTTCCGATATGTATGCCGTCCATAAAACGATGATTCAGCTCCAGAGACATCTGCAATCTTTTTACGCCGTCCTCATCCCGGTACTTTCCCCATGCTATGCGCGGAACTGTATCGTCCGGGTCAAAATTCCTTTCATTTGTAAGAGCAGTCAGCTCCACCCAGGGAAGGCATGTAAAATAAATCAAATCTCCTGTCAATCTTATACACTTCCCCGTCTTTCATCATATAGAGAAATGCATCTGTCTCATTCACTGCCTCAGTACAGAGATATACAAGCGCATAATAAAATGAAAGCCCGCGCGCTTTCACATACTTATAAAGCTCTGTAACGTCCACTGTAAATGTCACGCTGTAAAACGGCTGTGACATATCAGAGAAAAAATCAAATATCTCTTTCCTCTCCCATAGCTGCATATCCACCTTTTCCACGATTTTTGTCCCTCCTTTTCTTTTTACGGCTCAATTATAACCAGTATACAGCATTTATGACCAAAAAAAACAAAAATATTAAAAAAGTACTTGATTTTTCAAAAATAGTTGTTATAATAGTATTTGTTCGCTGGCAACAATGATGCGGATTGGTGTAATGGCAGCACAGCAGACTCTGACTCTGTTAGTAGAGGTTCAAATCCTCTATCCGTAGTTCCTTGGCAGGGGCGCCGGGTACAGTCTATTAAAGTATCCGGTTACATAGCGGAGTGTGGCTCAGCTTGGTAGAGCGCTACGTTCGGGACGTAGAGGTCGCAGGTTCAAATCCTGTCACTCCGATTTTCAAAAAAGCATGGCTTTCAATTCAGAAAACCATGCTTTTTTTATCTGTATTTTAATTTGATTTTTTAGAAGATCGGACGGGATATTTACCAGTATGATCATGTCTGATTTGACGCTGATTTGACGTTTTAGGTGGCTTGCTAATCTTTGTTACAGATGCTAGAATATGAATAACGGAATCCGGACGATAAAAGCAATAGATGTGCTTTTATCGGTTACAGCTAAGACGGATTTTAAAAAGAGATTGTAAAAAGGCAAGGAAATCAAATGTAAAAGAAGGGGAATAAGTCATGATACAGGATATAGCTCCTCATCAGTATAGAAATGAATATGCGCCCGGACATCCAGGAGATGAAAGCGCAATACTATTTTACAACGGCAGAAAGATTATGCTGAAAAAAGAAGAGGATAATATTGTATTTCCTTCATATCGGGAAATTATGAAGTGTAAGGGCGAGGCTTTTTCACAGATAGAATATATCTATTTATTTTCCATAGACCGGCAGGATTTTTACTTAGGGAAAAATACTTTTTTTGAAGATGTGCCGGGATATGCATGGGAGGATATACAGATATACAGAAATGCTTTGCCGAAATATCTGGGCTTTGCAGCTGTTACAGGATGGCAGCTTTACAGATGGTATGATTCGCGTAAGTTTTGCGGGCGATGTGGGAGTAAGCTCGTAAAGGATAAAAAGGAGCGGATGCTTTTCTGCCCGGAATGTGGGTGTATGGAATATCCTAAGATCTGTCCGGCAGTAATCGTGGGAGTGACGGACGGGAACAGAATCCTTATGTCAAAGTACGCAGGCAGGGAATATAAAAAATATGCGCTGCTTGCTGGTTTTGCAGAGATCGGAGAAACCCTTGAGGATACGGTAAGGCGCGAGGTAATGGAGGAAGTGGGGCTTAAAGTTAAGAATATTACATATTATAAAAGCCAGCCCTGGTCTTTTTCAGACACACTTCTTGTTGGATTTTTCTGCGAGCTTGACGGTGAGGATAAGGTGATGCTTGATGAAGATGAACTCTCGCTTGCAGAATGGTTTGAACGCGAAGAGATTCCTGTAGAATATGAGGACTGCAGCCTTACAAATGAGATGATGATGGCGTTTAAGATGTCTCGGATATAAAATACTTCTGTCGGACTAATGCAAATCAAAAATGCTAAAAGGAGGTCAGATGCCAATGGAATCGAAAGAGGAAGCTATCAGACTGCTAAAAAAGAGAATGCACCAGCAGATGAATATATCGCCGGAAAAAGAGATTAACCCGGAAAATATCCAGTATTATGTCTCCTCTTTAATGATGCAGAGAGAAGAAATGTATCAGGAAGAGAGTATGCGTCAGGAAGAGGATGAAGAGCGGAACCTCCATGACGGCGCAGACGCGGAAGAAGTATCGGAGGAAAACGGGGAATATGAGGAAATGCCTTCAGAGCTGGAATGCATAAAAAAGCCTGAAGAATTTCCAGCGGCAATGAAGGATATAAAAGTACCTGAGACAAAGGAAACGCAGCATGAACGGGCGAAGAACGAATACGAAAAGACCATGCACGCGGTCGATGAAGAAGAAATGTTCGGATTCAGAAAACTCCACTGGCTTAATATAAAGGGATAAGCTGCCCCCACCCGTTTTATGGGCGGGGCAGTTTTAGCACATCAATGCCGCCCCAATCGCCCCTGCATATCTGGCAAGGGGCACGGAGCTTACCGGCGCGTTAAGCGCTTTGGACAGGCGTTCGATGATGTAGGCATCCTCGCAAAGCCCGCCTGTCAGGAAGTATCTGTCGTTTGGAACTTGCGCGAGGAGCGATACGACTTTATTTACGACTGATTCTATGACGCCGAAGGCGATATCCTCTCTCGGCGTTTCTTTCCCGATCAGGCTTATGACTTCCGATTCGGCAAATACCGTACACATGGAGCTGATTGTAATCTCGTTGCCTTTCCTCGCCAATGCGGACAGCTCCTCCGGCGTAAGACCAAGCCGGTTTGTCATGATCTCCAGGAATTTCCCTGTTCCGGCGGAGCATTTGTCGTTCATGACAAATTTCATGACACGGCCGTTTTTCAGGGCGATTCCTTTCGTGTCCTGTCCGCCGATGTCGATGACGGTCCCGTCTTCCCTGAAGAGAAAATGCGAACCTTTTCCGTGGCATGTAATCTCGGTTACGGTATCATCGGCATAAGGCACGGAAATGCGTCCGTAACCAGTGGCAACGTATTTCGCGTTTTCTTTCGTGATGCCTTCGGCTTTTAATGTGGCATAGATTTCATCCGCCACTTTCCGGCTGCTGAACCCGGTGTCCAGCAGAATGGTCTTTATGACCTCCCCCTCATTTATCACAGCCGCCTTTGCCGCACTGGAACCGATGTCTATTCCTACTTGATACATGTTATCCTCCTTAACTCTCAAAAAGGGCAAGAGGCTGACCTCCTGCCCTTCCATGTACTATATATATCTTATAACATTTCAATAAATGCAGCAAGTCTTGTTTCAATCTGTCCGCTGTCTGTCGTGGAGTAATCTGTCTCCAGTTTCATATATGGGATGCCTTCCTGCTCGCACATCTTTTGCATCAAGGTTGATTCCACATTAAACGTATGGCAAGCCTGGAGCACCATCTCAATCACGCCGTCCGCCTTGTATTTCCTGCACATTTCTCTCGTGTTCTCAATGCGCCCTTCGTTTGTCGTCATAACAGAGCAGTGGATTTCAAGATAGCGGTCGGAAATTGCCCTTAAGATGTCCTCGGCATTTTCATCCACAAGCATCTTCTGGGTCCTCTCGCCGCCGCAGTCATCAAGGCAGACAATTACGCCGCCGTTATTTTCAATCGTCATGCCTACTTTCTGGATGACCCCGGTGGACGGACAGCCTGTCAGGAGGATTCTCTTTGCCTTTTCGTCCACAGGTTTTTCTCCGTTTGCCAGCGCTGTCTTTGCAGCGTCTACTTTTGCCTTGTAGCTTGCGTGCTGGGCATCCACTCCAAAGTTGAACATTCCCTGGGCAAGCGTGGACATTACTTCTGTCGCCTTCATCGCCGGGGGAACCGCTCCCTGCAGCGTATACAATTCCATCTGAGTCTTTCTCAGCTCGTTTCTCTTGCGGGCTGCCTCCCTTAATTTCTCGTCTGTAATTTCGATGCCGTATCTCTCTTCCAGATACTCTTTCAGGAGTTTTACCTCCTCGTACCAGATATCTTTCGCATACGCTCTCTTCTGGCTCTGGGGAAGGTGAAGCACATAAGTTTCCTTGATATCGTTAAGCAGCTCGAACATCTTCTTTTTCCCGTCGCAGGTCGTCTCGCCGACGATAAAATCGCAGAAATATGTATACGGGCATTTTTCCGTATAGGCAAAACCGTAGCTCGACTTGATCAGCGGGCATAAGTTTTTCGGGAGCACTTTTTCCGCATCCGCGATTGGTTCATTGCTCGTTCCGCAGAGCCCTACGACCGAGACTCCTGCCGCATCAAAAAGCTCCAGCGGCGTGTAGGAGCAGAACATCCCCACTAAGTGACCGCCATTCTCCACATATTCCTTTACTTTTAAAAATCCGGCTTTCCTCGCGTCTACAAATTCGTCAAATGACTTTGGCAGTTCAAAATTTTCCATATAGTTTATCCTCTCCGTTCTAAAAAATATATTAATTTAAGTGTAATGTCGAAATAGTTGAATGTCAAATTTATGTATTTTATAAAAGGCTTTATTTATAGAAAATGCCTATAACGCTTTATGTAAAAGCAACAATGCCTTTTTTAAATCCGCCGCCTCCATCTGTCCGGGCGCAGACGATTTCCCCGCAGAGCCAAAAGTGATTGCCGATCCAAAGACTTCCCCGCACATCCTGCTGATAACGCCTGTTCCCGACATGGACATCGTAACCACCGGACGGTCTGCATGTTCTGAACGCATCTCCAGCGTAGCAGACAAAAGCGTGAGGACATCTTTCTTATCCTGGGGCATCACCGCAATCTTCAATATATCCGCCCCCAAGTCCTGCATCCTGCACAGCCTTTCAATCATATCTTCTTTCGAAGGCGTCTTATGGAAATCGTGGTTAGAGGCAATCACCTTCACACCGCACCCATGAGCCGCCTGCAAAATCTCACCGAATGCACTGCTGTCAGCAGACAGCTCTACGTCTATCAAATCCACGTTCCCTGTCATTGCCGCTCTTTTGTTCAGTTCCGCGTATGCGCGGCTCCCGATTTCCTTCTCCCCGCCCTCTTTTAAAGTGCGGAACGTAAACAGGAGCGGAATGTCTCCCAGTATTTTCCTCAATTTCCCCAAGGTCTCTTCTGTCTTGCCGGGTTCCAAGGCATCCTCGTACCAGTCCGCACGCCACTCTGCCATATCTGCCCCCGCATCCCTGGCTTTTCTGCCTTCCGACAAGATATCCCCCCCGGAAATGCCGACTATCGGCACACAGATTTTCGGAATCCCTTCCCCTATCTTTACATTCCTGACTACTACTGGATTCATTTCATTTCTCCTTACCGTTATCTGTCATTTCCAAATACATTAAGTTATATTTTATCACAGATTGAAAGGATGTTTCTATCTTTTTAAAATATATATACAAAAAAAGAAGGACAGAATCCTTTCCATCCTTCTCAGAACATATTTTTTCCTAGATTGGCAGTTCAAGATAAATATCTTTTCCTTCCTTGATAGAAATAACGACTTTTCCGCTCTTAACTGTCGTCACTACGCCCTCTGTGCTGCCGCTTACAGAAGGCGCCTCTTCTGACGGGGCATCCTCTGCTGGAGTTTCTTCTGCCGCCTCCTGTATGCCGTCTACATTGTCAGCTGTAAGCGGGCACAGGGAGTCGCTTGTCTTCGTCAGTTTCGCCCCAAGCACCTGGGAAATCTTCAGGCACCCGTCCAGGTTCAAAAGGCCGGAATCTACCAGTTCATCAAAGATTGCCGGGTCTTCAAGGTTTGCAGGTTCAATCGTGATGCCTGCCTCTGCTCGGCAGCAGAGCACTGCAGGATCGTTTGCGTGAGCTTTTGCGGTTTCCGCTGTAATGGACATACTCATTACCTCCTCTTTATATATACATTACTTTCAGTATAGACCTCATAATTTGTATTTTCCAATTGATTTTTGTAATGTATATATAGATATCCCCTATGCCCTGTCTCAGATACCCTTTATCCGCTCAATCGCCTCAGCCGTATTTTCATAACTTCCAAAAGCAGTCAGGCGGAAATGCCCTTCCCCGCTTGGCCCAAATCCCGAGCCAGGCGTTCCCACCACATTTGCATTCTCAAGAAGATAGTCAAAAAATTCCCAGGAGGTCATGTTCTTTGGCGTCTCCAGCCAGATGTACGGCGCATTTACGCCCCCGGACACACTGTAGCCGGCAGATTTTAATCCCTCATATATTACTTTTGCATTTTTCATATAATAGGCAATCTGTTCCTTAAGCTGTGCCTTCCCCGCCTCGGAATACACTGCCTCCCCGGCTTTCTGTACGATATACGGAGCGCCGTTATACTTCGTTCCGTGCCTTCTCGCCCACAATGAATGGAGCGTGATATCCTCCGCCTTTATATCCTTCGGTATAACGGTTGCGCCAAGCCTTACGCCTGTAAATCCTGCATTTTTGGAGAAACTCCTAAGCTCGACGGCACATTCCCTCGCCCCCTCGCACTCATAAATGGTATGAGGCACATTTTCTTCGGAAATATAGGCCTCGTAAGCCGCATCATAGATAATGACGGCACCAACTCTGCGGGCATAATCTACCCACTCCTGAAGCCGGTCTTTCGTTATCGCTGCGCCGGTGGGATTATTGGGGAAACACAGATAGATGATATCCGGCTCCTCTTTTGGAAGCTCCGGTGCATATCCCGTCTCTTTCGTACAGGGCATGTAAATGACATCGCTCCAGGTCTCTGTCCGGGTGTCATAAATCCCCGCACGCCCCGCCATGACATTCGTGTCAACATACACCGGATATACCGGGTCGCACACTGCTATCTTATTATCCTTTGCAAAAATCTCCTGTATGTTTCCAGAATCGCATTTTGCGCCGTCAGATATGAAAATCTCATCCGCCTTAATGTCGCATCCCTTATCCTGATAATCATTTTTTGCCATTGCACTCCGCAAAAACTCATATCCCAAATCCGGCGCATAGCCCTTGAATGTCTCGGTATGAGCCATCTCGTCCACTGCACAGTGGAGGCTTTCGATGATTGCCGGAGCCAGAGGCTGGGTCACATCACCGATGCCCAGCCGAATAATCTTTTTATCCGGATTTTCCTGCGTATACGCCGCTACCTTTTTCCCGATTGTAGAAAAAAGGTAGCTCCCCGGCAGTTTCAGATAATCTTCATTCACTTTAAACATCTTTCTCAATCCCTCCTGTTATGCCGCCTTCCTCAGGCCGTAATCCCTTCAATATCGATTTCTCCGTCATATACCGTCACAGCTGGACCCGTCATATAGACAAGATTTTCCTCCCGGTCCCACTCAATCTCCAAATCGCCGCCAAGCAGCTTTACCGTCACCTTATCCTCGGTCAATCCATTCAGGATACAGGACACCGCTGCCGCACATGCGCCTGTTCCGCAGGCAAGTGTTTCCCCCGAGCCTCTCTCCCACACACGCATCTTCACAGTATGCCTGTCCAGAACCTCAACAAACTCTGTATTGACCCTATTGGGAAACCGCCCATGGTTCTCAAACTCCGGCCCTGTCTTTTCAAGTTTTAAGGCATCCGTATCATCAACAAAAATAACCGCGTGAGGATTCCCCATAGACACGCATGTCATGCGGTATTCCTTGCCCTCCACTGAAATCGGGGCATTGATAAGCTCCTTATCCTCAGGCTTTTCCGGTATGACCGGTATAAGCTGCGGCGAGAGCTCCGGTTTTCCCATATTCACCCTCACGAGCTTTGTCTTCCCGCCCTCCGCCGTCAAATCCAGGTATTTGATTCCGCCCAGTGTTTCAATCGATATTCTAGTCTTATCCGTAAGCCCGTAATCATATACATATTTGGCCACGCAACGGATGCCGTTGCCGCACATTTCTCCCCGGGAGCCGTCCGCATTGTACATCTCCATCTCAAAATCAGCCTTTTCAGACGGGTTTATCATAATCAGTCCGTCCGCTCCCACCCCAAAATGCCTGTCGCTCACAAACCTTGCCGTCTCCGTCGGGTTGGAAACCGTTTCTTTAAAGCAGTTCACATAGACATAATCATTGCCCAGCCCCTGCATCTTTGTAAATTTCATGCTGTTTCCTCCAAAAAATGGGCGCTCTCATACAAGGATGAGAACGCCTTTGTTCACATAAGCCAATACCTTTGATTTCCCTCTTAGTCTTCGTCGTCAATCCAGCCCTCGTCCTCCAGCTGGTTATAAACATTGCCGTTATTGTTGCCGCAGCTGATCCCTCTCTTAATCGGCGACATGAGGAATCCCTTGATAACGCCAAACATCACGCAGCAGAGAACAACCAAAATTTTTTCCGATAATGTCCAGTCTCTTTTGAAAAAGCCTTTTACGGACTCTGCCATATTTTTGAAACACTCCAACATGTGTACACCCTCCTTTTGCAAATATGCTACTAAAAAAAGTCTAGCACAGATATCGGTTTCCCGTCAATCATTTTATGAAGAATTAGATTGAAAAACCGACCGCACTCTGCTACAATAATATCCGAGAAAAAATCAGGAAGGTGAACTTTCATGGGACTTGCAATACCTATTGAGACAAGTGCAAGGCACATCCATCTGTGCCAGAAAGATTTTGAAATATTATTTGGCAAAGGAAAAGAACTTACATTTAAGGCTGAGCTAAGCCAGCCCGGCCAATATGTGTGCGAGGAGCGCCTGAATATCCGCGGTTCCAAAGGAACCTTTGAGAATGTCGCCGTGCTCGGCCCTTTCCGCAAGGAAACACAGGTTGAAATCTCTCTGACCGACTGCCGGAAACTGGGAATAGAAAGCGTCATCCGCCAGTCCGGAGATACCGAAGGAACTCCCGGCTGTACGCTGATCGGGCCTGAGGCGGAACTTGATATTGACCACGGCGTTATCGTCGCCAAACGCCACATACATATGACTCCCGTGCAGGCCATCCAGCTTGGCGTAAAGGACAATGACGACGTATTCGTCATCACTAACAGCTATGAACGCTCCCTCATATTTGCGGATGTGATCGTCCGTGTGCACCCGAGCTTTGCTCTCGCCATGCATGTAGATACCGATGAGGCCAACGCCTTCGCCGGGATGGACAGGCCTACCGGCGTCATACTCAAGCTCTTTAACGGACAGACTTACAGCCTGCAGAAATGGGCAGACGAGCTGCAGAACGGAATCAATCGTTTATAATCACAATTTTGCGGTCAGCGTCTTTGCGCTGACCCCTTTTATCATCCCCAGCTTTCCCGACAGGGAGCTGGTGGCATCCCCCGGCGCATCCAGCACAACGCTGATGATCGATACTTTCCTCTCCCTGTAAGGGATTCCCATTCGTCCTACGATATACTGCCTGAATTCATGAAGCAGGCTGTTTACCGCGCCTGCTGCGTCTTCGTCCTTTATTATGATGCTGATCACCGATACCCTATTGTCCATGGTTCTCCCTCATTTCCTCCGATTATGTTTTAGGTATTTGTCATTATATCCGACAAATCCATTATCCGCAAGTTAATATCACCTCTTTTTGCCGTCCTTGATCTGCCTTCCGGTAACATCCATATGGTAATTGTCTTTATAAATAAGCTCTGACACCGGCACAATCTCGTAACCTTTTTCCTGCAGCCCCGTAATGACCGCCTCCAATGCCTCTGCCGTGTACTTTGCACCGTTATGGCACAGGATGATGGAGCCGTTTCCCAGATTTTTATGGTTCACCACAGTATTTATGATATTGTCCACGCCGTAGTCTTTCCAATCCAAGCTGTCCACATCCCACTGAATCGTATAATAACCGTTCTCTTTTGCGTTCAGCACTACCCTGTCGTCATAATCCCCATAGGGCGGCCGGAAAAGCTGCATATCTGCTCCTGTCAGTTCTTTCACTTTATTATGTACCGCCATCAGCTCTTTCGTCTTTTCTTCTTCAGAAATCTGAGACATGTTTTTGTGGTTTTCGCTGTGGTTTCCCAGATCATGACCCGCCTCTTTTATGGCTTTCACATCATCAGGATAGCTCTCTACCCAGCCGCCGGTCATAAAAAAAGTAACATGTACCTTGTGTTTTTTCAATATTTCCAAAATTTTTTCCGTGTCCTCGTTGCCCCAAGCCGCATCAAAAGAGAGAGCCACCTTCTTTTCATCTGTTTCCACACAGTAAATCGGCAGCTCTCTTCCGTTCACATTGCTGGACACCGATGCAAATCCCGACACATACTTAAATGAACCTGCCAGCGCAACTGCCAGCGTCAATGTCACGACTACATATTTCGTCCATTTTTGTTTTCTGTCTTCTTCCATACATAAACTCCAGAATCATCTATACCGTTACTCTAAATATATGTCAGAAGACAGCGACTATTCAACACTATTTTGTTTTTACTTTCTTTATCTTTGACCACCCTGAGCAGTATCTCTTCCCCTTAACCGTCTTATATGTCCTGATCCTGACATAGTACGTCTTCTTCTTTTTTAATTTGGATATGGATGCGCTGGTTGTCTTTGCCTTTCCGATCGTCTTTGTTTTTGCATTTTTAAAATTTTTACTTGTTGAATACTGTATCTGGTATCCTTTTGTCTGTTTCGTTTGTTTCTTCCATTTTACTTTAAAGCCCTTTGACTTTCTTGTAAGCTTGGAAATGCTGGTTCCTTTCGGCGTTATGCGGAACGTCTTTTTTACTGTTCCCGTGTAAGATCTGCCCGTTCCTTTAATTACTGCCGCCGCAGCTCCGACCTTTACATTGTTAGAATACGAAACCGTATAATCCCTGCCCTCAGAAAGGGCAGAGCCCCCGTACCACACAGTCACTTTCGGTTTCCTTGCTTTTCCGTTGTATGTGTAGCTGTCCGTACTCAGGGAAATGCTCAGAGACGAAAGGTTTGTCAGCATATAGGGCTCGCCTGTCAGGTAACACAGCGCCGCCGCCGCATTGACCGCGCCGTGGCTGCCTGTTCTCCCTTTCCTGATCCCCGTCTGGTTATCCGGCACTGAATCTGCTGTTTTTTCTATCGCCGCCTTAATCTGGCTTGGCCTCCAGTTCAGATTCTTGCTCCACAGCAGCGCGCAGATCCCGGAAACGATCGGGGCTGCCATGGATGTTCCGGACATGCTCACATAAGAGCGGTCATTCCGGTTATATGTGGAATAGATATATTCTCCCGGCGCGCTGATGTCTTTTGCCGCATTGAAATCCGACCAGGAGCAGTTGTAGCCGTTTCTGTTCAGCGCGGTGACTGACAGGCAGACGTCAAAGTCCGACGGGTACATCGGAATCGTATAAGGTGTTCCGAGGGAATCGCCGTTTCCCCCGGCGCAGACTGTAAGGACATTAAACCCGTATGCCATATCTTCAAGCTGTGTTTCCAGGAGGTAGTCCGCATAATAACTTTCTGAAGTAGCGTAATATCCCGTGCTCATATTTAGTACGCGCAAATTCTTTAACACACCGTCGCCAACCAGTTTCTGGCAATAATAAATGCCATTAAGAATGCTTTGGGTCGTAGCATTTTTCCCATTATTGTCGCAGATTTTAATCGGAAGGATGTTGGCATTGTAGGAGGTTCCTGCGATTCCAAGCCCATTTCCCGCCTGGGCTGCAATAAGCCCGCTCACATGTGTTCCGTGGCCGTTGGGGTCTCCTCCATTCGGCACGTCTTTCGCTGTAAGCTTTTGCCTATAGTAGGCATCATACGCCAAATCTTTCAAGACATTATTCCTAAGATCCTCGTGGCTCAATCTGCATCCGCTGTCAAAAACCGCCACGGTGACGCTGCGATTGCTACGCGCCCTCTCCCATGCGTCCGCTGTCCTTGTAGAGTTGAGATAATAAGTATAGCCGCTCTTCACATAAAGATCGTTAGTTAGGACGCCCTCCGCCTCTACCTCCACAGCCTCCGGCAAAGGTTCGCTGTCCATAAGCTCATATTTGTAATTCGGCTGGGCGTAAGATACATTTTCATCCTCCATCGCCTCTTTCACGGCTTCATTTACGCTCATCTCCCCGGAAATCTGGGCGCTGACAATCGTTCCCTGCCCGTCTCCCGACTCCGCGATCTCATCCACCACTTCTATATCAATCTCTGACAGGGCGTCCTCTGCTTTCTTCTGGATCTTTTCTGATTTTTTCTCGGAAACCCCAGCATCATCATAGACGACAATAATCTCGTTCTCTACAATATTTTCCGCATCCTCCGGAAGTTCCCCGCTGCTGCTTTCCTCCTCGGCGGTTCCTCCCTGCCCTTCCCCAGTTTCCAGCAATGAACCATCAGGCTCCCCGGTTTCCGGCCTGTCACTCTCCTGGGCAGCCCTTTCCTCTTCTTTTCTTTCCGGCCGCTCAGCCGACTCCTCCAAGGCATCTCCCTGTACGTTTTCTTTGCCCGCATCCGTTCCCTCCAGGCTTTCGGCTCCCGAATCCTCCTCTTTGGCATCTCCCTGGATTCCATTTTCACCGGGCGTTTCTTCGCATTCCCCTGCCGGCTCCTCATTTCCCCCTGATTGTTCCAACGCAGTTTCCGCTCCCGCCGCTTTCTCCGGCGCAGCTACCGCCCACTGCGCGGGCGATATGACAAGAGACAGCGCCAGCACTGCTGCCACTGTCTTTCCCGCTCTCTTTTTCGATAAAACATATTGGTTTAAAAAAGCACTCATCCCCATCTTTTCTCCGCCTTCTTATTTTGTTTTAACTTTTTTTACTTTTGACCATGACGAATAATATTTTTTTCCGCCCACAGTCTTATATGTCCTTACCCTCACATAATATGTCTTTTTCTTCTTGAGTTTTGAGACCGAGGCGCTTGTTGTTTTCGTCTTTTTTATCGTCTTTGTCTTTGCCTTTTTAAAGTTCTTATAAACAGAATACTGCACCTGATAGCCGCTGGTCTGTGCCGCCTGTTTCTTCCACTTTGCAGTAAATCCCTTTGACTTTTTCTTAAGTTTCGAAATAGATGTTCCTTTGGGAACGATACGGAAAGTCTTTGCCGCCGTTCCCGTATAATTTGCACCCTGTCCGGTAACCTTGACAGTTGCCGTTCCAACATTTACATTTTTAGAGTAAGAAACCGCATAATCCTTTCCTGCTGCAAGCGTCAGGCTGCCATTCTTAACCGTGACGGAAGGCTTGCGCGCCTTTTTATTGTATACATAGCTGGTTCCCGACAGTGAAATCGGAAGGTCGGAAATATTTGCTTTCGCAATTGTAAAAGAAACGACACCTGTAATATTAAAGTTCTTAAACCGGATCTTTATCTTTCCGGTTCCTACATTAACATTATTCTCATAGGACAGCGTGTAATCAAGGCCTTCCACAAACCGCTCGCCGTTGCATCGGAAAATAATCTCCGGCTTGACTTCTTTTCCGGTATACACATGCTGTTTTTTGCTTATCTGGCAAGAGCAGCCTCCAAAATCTGTTTTCTTCTGGATCGTAAAGGTCTTTACTACCGTTCCGCGATAATCCCCGATGCCGTTAATAATCATCTTTGCTGTTCCGGCATTTACGTTATCTCTGTAGGCAACCGTATAATCTTTCCCCTTTTCCAACAGACTAGTTCCGTTTATTTTAACTTCAGGCTCCGGCTTAAACCGTTCGCAGTTATATACATAAGATTTCCCAATCTCGGCCACATCTCCAGGGAGAATTTCAGTCTGCCCCACTCCTGTACCGCTATTCAGGTAGTCATAGGCTTTTTCCGCATTTATCGCACCGTGGCTCCCCGTTGCCTGCCGGTTTATATCCTGCCCTGCGATCTTGTCTGCCGTGCTCTCTATCGCTGTCACAAGATCCTGTACGTCCGCATCCGGCTTTGATGCCCATAGAAACGCGCAGATACCGGACACAATCGGCGCCGACATGGAGGTTCCGTCTTTCCATGTATAAGAATTGTTCCCTGTCATGTAAGTAGACAGGATATCTTCTCCCGGCGCGCTGATGTCTTTTGCGTAATTATAATCCGACCAGGCGCAGTCCTTACCATTTTTATCAAGAGACGTGACTGAAAGGCATGCGTCAAAGTCAGACGGATACATAGGCTCCAGATAGGGAACGCTCCTCCCATCGCCATTTCCGCCGGAGCATACTGTCAGGATATTGTAATCGTCTGCCAGGACATTTATCGCCTCTTCGCATAAAAGGTCCGCCCCGCCATTCCCGCTGGCATAATATCCGCTGCTTATGTTAATTACCCGTAGATTTTTAAGCTTTCCGCTGTCAACAAGCTGCCTGCAATAGGCAAACCCTCTCAAAATCGTACTCGTCGTAGCGTTTTTCCCGTAATTGTCGTAAATCTTCACTGGAAGGATCCTGGCGTTGTAGGACGTTCCCGCTATTCCTATCCCGTTATTCGCCCTCGCTGAAACCAGCCCCGAAACGTGTGTGCCATGCCCGTGAGGGTCTCCGCCATACGGCGCATTTCCTGTCGTCAGTTTCCTGTTGTAATATGCGTCATACGCTAAATCTCCGCAAATATTTTCGCGCAGGTCCACATGGTCTAAACGGCAGCCCGTGTCCAGCACGGCAACCGTTACGTCCGCACTGTCCTTATAATTGCTTTTCTTCCATGCCGAAGTCACTTTTGTGTCGTCAAGGTAATATGTGTTCCCTCCCTTAACGTGCTGGTCATTTACCTCCATTTCCTTCAGAGGGTTTTCTGCCGCCTCATCGGAAATCTCTTCCATCAGCTCATATGTAAAGTTCGGCTGGGCATAGCTCACTCTTTCGTCAGCCATGGCATGCCCTACTGCCTCCCCTACGCTCATCTCCTCCGGTATCTGGGCGGTCACTACTGTTCCCTGCCCCTCCTCGGCCGGCACAACTTCTTCCTCCACTTCTATATCCATATCAGAAAGAGCCTCCTCAGCCTCTTTCTGCACCTTTTCAGATCTCTTTTCAGACATTCCCGCATCATCATAGACGACGATAATCTCCCCGCCTACAATGTTTTCCGGTTCTTCATTTGTGCTTTCCGATTCTTCGTTTCCGCTCTCCGCCGTTTCTTTGCCCTTCGTTCCTCCGCTATCCGCGCCAATCTGCTTTTCTACGTCTGTGCTGTCTGTCCTTTCTTCATCCGCGCTGCCCTTCCCCGCTTCATCTACGCCGCCTGTTTCTTCTATGTCTGCACCCTGCGTCTCTCCCGCCTCTGCATCCGTTCCCGGCACTTCTGCTGCCGCTGTTTCTGCTCCCGGAGCTGCCGCCTCTCCCTCCGGAGCTGCCGCTATCTCTTCAACCGGCGCAAGCATAAGGCACAAAGAAAGCATCGCCGCCAATACACGGCTGCTACCCTTCCTGGAAAAAAATCTTTTCTTTATGCTCTCCACCATTACGCCCCCCCCCTTTTTTCACGCCCACCAAAGCAACTGAAAACTACATAAATTATAATGGCAAATTCCTTATTTTACAAGTCCATATGCTTTATCTTAAAGCGCAAAAATTAAAGAAAAATTAAAAACGATGCCCTGCATCCCAGATGCTGGCACCGCAATGATCAATAATACACTTTTCTCAGGAACAAGCCTCTTGCCGGAGCCAGAAAACCCGCAAGCGAACGGTCTTCCGCCGCAATCACTACCGGCAGTTTCGACGCCTCCCTCTTCCCCGTACCCACCTCAAGGAGAGTTCCTGTAAGGATACGCACCATATGATACAAAAATCCTGTTCCATAATAGGTAATCCTTACTTTTTCGCCGTTGCTTATGATCCTGATATTCATAATCTTACGAACCGGATCCTGACAGTCCTTGTCGTCCGTAAAGCTGATAAAATTCTTAACTCCCACCAGGTACTGCACCGCATCGCGCATAGCATTAATATCCAGCCGCTCCGGATAATGGTAGCAATATCTTCTCGAAAACACATCCGGCTTTTCACGGCAGTCAATGTAATACTCGTACTTTTTCCCTTTCGCGCTCTTACGGGCATGGAACCCGTTTCTCACAAGCTCCACTTCAATAATCCGGATATCTTCCGGGAGATAGCGGTTTAACGCCTCCCTGAGCTCCTGCACGTCATAGAGCTTTGACAGCTTTACGCTGGCAACCTGCCCCCTCGCATGGACTCCCGCATCCGTCCTGCCGGAACCGTCTACCTGCACCCGGTAGCCCACCAGCTTCCCGATGCTGTATTCCAGAACAAATTGAATCGTGTTGTCCGTTGTCGCCTGTCGCTGCCAGCCCTGGTATCTGCTGCCGTCATAGGAAATCGTCAATTTGTATGTCCTCATATTCTATACATCACCCAATCTATACATATCCTGTCAGTTCAGGATTTTTTTCAATTCATCCATAAACGTGTTCACGTCCTTGAATTCACGGTAAACAGAGGCAAAGCGGACGTACGCCACCTCGTCTATCCTTTTGAGCTCGTCCATGACCATCTCTCCGATCACATTGCTCGGAACCTCTTTTTCTTCGAGGCTGAAAATGCTGGTCTCAATCCTGTCCGTCATCTGCTCAATCTCTTCTGCCGGAACCGGCCTTTTGTAACACGCCCGCAGAACCCCGTTTTCTATCTTCCTGCGGTTGTACTGCTCTCTCGTATTGTCTTTTTTTATGATAATAAGCGGAATCGTCTCTACTTTTTCATATGTCGTAAATCGTTTCCCGCAGGCATCGCAGGAACGACGCCTGCGTATCGACGTTCCGTCATCCGCCGGCCTGGAATCTACCACTCTAGTATCTGGATTGCTGCAATATGGGCATTTCATCTTTTCATTATACCTTCCCTTCCGATATACATATAGTATATCCTCTGCCATAAAAGAAGTCAAATATTAAAAGTACAATTATCGTTACTTTTCGTCACAGAGCTCTACAATGATAACGTCCGGCCCAATTCTCTTAATGCAGCAAAACGGGATCACATACTCCTTCCCGTCGCCGAATATTCCACAGAATTTCCCGCATTTCGGCACAATCACTGCCTCAATGCACCCCTTGCACTCATCAATGATCAGATCCGCTATATAACCCAGCCTCTTGCAGTCGCATGTATTGATAACTTCCTTGTCCTCCAGCTCGCAAAGTCTCACGTCGTTTCCTCCCCGCACGATAAAATTCGCATATACCATAGCAATATAGTATATGCGAATCTGCCGTTTTTGTTATTCTTCAATGTCAATAACAGCAACCGGGCAGCCATCTCTGGCCTCAAGAGCCGGCTTTTCATACTCCGGCGCGACAGCCGCGTAGGCTTCTGCCAGCCCGTCATCGTTAAACCGAAACACTTCCGGACAAGCCGCGACACAAGCGCCGCAGGAAATACATCCGTCGTTTACCTTTGCCGTCATAGGGAATCCCTCCTTATTTTTTTTTATAATGATTCCCTGTTTTTTGCAAAATATTCATTTTATTTCCTTATCTAAATCAATATCTCTCTCCCGAAATTGTCGTTCAGCAATTTTTATATTACCTCTAAACACTTTGCGAAACACCTTTATCAAATTCACATAATCTGGAGTCGCTTTTAAGTTCGGTGTTGCCGATGCGACCACCACTCTCCCATACACATGGGAAAACGATGCGAAATAATCATTAAACAAATTCAAGGTTCCTTTTATTTGCTTTAAAGCATGAGCAACATCTACTCCCTTTAATTCGACCAAAATTGCATCATTCTCTTTTCTATTAATCAAAACCAGATAATCACATTTACAGGTTTCCTCCGGCACCGACTTATCCAGTCGTATAATTCCTCCATCCATTCTATACGAAATCACTTGATTTTTCGCTGTATTTTCTAAGATATATTTCTTTTTACGTTCTTCACACTTCACATTCGAACGCTTATCTGACGATTCCACACACTTTACGTTTCCATTTACACACTTTGATACTGTCTTTCCTGCAAACTGCTCTATTGTACAATCCTTTAATTTACTGCATATCATTATCCCATCTCCCTGTCAAGCAAACGTTCCAACTCAGCATTTGAAATAGATGAAACCTCATCAATATAGTCCGTCCTTATCATATGGCTTTCTTCATCCAATAAATTTTCCAAGCTTTCTTGTGTATCTGCCGAATTCTCTAACTTATAAGCCGTAAAAGAATCATACGGTATACGTAAATTTTTTTGAATGACAGCCTTCCCTTTCAGAAGTTTTTCCACTTTATCAGAATACAAAAGAATATTCAATGAAGTAAGTATATAAGGACTATGAGTCGTGATAATAGCCTTGCTACCCGTCGTATTGACCATTAATGCAATTAAATCTACAACCTTTTTTTGTGCAATCGGAAATAAATGTGCTTCTGGCTCCTCAACTATCACAAAACTCTTTTTTTTCTCCAAAATAATGATAAATGAAAGCATTAGTATCCACAACACTTCTTGTTGTCCCGACGAACTGTACATCAATTTTACCCAATGCCGTTCATCAAAATATATTTTTTCCCCATCACTTTCACTAGTATAATCCGCCTTAAATATATCGCGAATTATCTCGTATGCCAATTCAAGCGAACTATTATTAATTTGTCCTTTTACTGTTTTGGTATAATTCTTCACAATATCAGGTATCTTTGCACCAAATTTACTCTTCGTATTTCGAATCAAATTAATAAATTCCTGCATCGTTAAATCCATGTCCGATGTTGTAGATTCATGAAGCTTTTCAGACATTGTTGCTAATAAGCTACGTCCAGCCGGAATGTATATGATATCAGTTTCACTTTCAAATAAAATACACAGCCTATTCTGAAACTGCTGCTTTAACATTGCAAGCGCGGTAATATTATCTATAATAGAACTGATTTTACTACTATTCAATTCATTAATAAACATTTCTGAGGATTCTAAAAGAAGGGAATACACCTTATTTTTCAGTTCCTCATCAAAAATGTAACGAATAAATCCATCATCATTCAATGTAATCTCAATCTTATTTGATCCAAAATAATATACAATTTTGAATTTCTTCATATGGAGCGTTTTTCCAAAGCACCCCATAAACTGCCTAGCCAAATACTTCATATAATTATTGAAATACTCGCTTTTGTGATTATCGGTAAATTGACTCGCATCCATCAGGAACTCCAGTGTGTAATCTCTGATTTTTTGACAGAAGTAGACAACTTTACAGACTGTACTCTTTCCAGATGCTTGTGTGCCTATCAAAATTTGCATCCTTTTGTTTGTATTGATAACCGCTTTTTTTATCGGTCCAAAATTGGTAATATGAATCTCGTTCACTCTATACCTCCCTCTAGTACAGATTTTTGCAGTTCTAGCAACTAGACTTTCGCCAGAAAAAATTCTTTCCTGCCTTTTTAATCTATTGTATCATTGCTTTGTTCTAAATACAATATACTTCTACTCTATCTATTTCTTGTACTGCTTTCTAAAATTTCATTTTAATCTGAGAAGTTAATGAGAAATATTATACTTATGACACCTCAAATCTCAATCAAAAGAAAAAGATTATCCAAAACAGAAATGTCAAATTCAAAGATTTAACACCTGACAGATAATCCCAACCAAAGCCAACCAGCTTTCTCATTATGCTAAAAATGAAAAATCCCCATAAACTGGGGATAAAATCGGGGTAACAGGATTCGAACCTGCGACCTCACGGCCCCCAGCCGTGCGCTCTAACCAAACTGAGCCATACCCCGATAATGCTATTCTAGCGAATCGTGTCGAAGAAAGCAAGTATTATTTTTATTTATTTCCAATTTTGTGTTAAAATAAACCTAATATTTGATTTATATAAAGTATGCGAAAGGAGTTTGCATTATGATGAAAGTAATTGTAACAGGCCCCAGGGGGAAGATGGGGAAACTGATCACCCAGGCCGCCGCTGCCAGGGATGACCTTGAGCTTATCGCCGGCGTTGCCCCTGCCGGGCGGGATTATATCGGAGAAGATCTTGGAACTGTGGCTATGGTTGGCAGAGCCTTAGGCGTTCCGGTTGTCGATGACCTTAAAAGCGTCATTGACAAGTGCGATGTCATCATTGATTTTTCTACAAGAGAAATGGCAATGACTGTGCTTGACCTTGCAGTCGCCCACAAAAAAGCGCTTGTATGCGGAACGACCGGATTTTCTGAGGAAGAGATGAGCAGATTCACAGATTCAGCCGCACACATCCCCATGCTCTATGCCGCCAACACATCCAGGCTCGTGAATATCATGAATAAACTCTTAGAGCTTGTAACCTCCGCCGCCGGGAATTCTCTTGACATCGAGATACTGGAGATGCATGACCAGTGGAAGAAAGATTCCCCCAGCGGAACTTCAAAAGAGATGGGCGAGATCATGGCGCGTGCTTTGGGGAAAGACCTGTCGGATATCGCCGTATATGGGCGGGAGGGCTCTGCCGCGAGAACCCCTGGAACCATCGGCTATCATTCCCTGCGCGCCGGGAACATCCCCAGCAGCCACACAGTATTTTTCGGAGGCATGGGCGAACGGCTTGAGATTACCCATCATTCCTACAACTGGGAGTGCTTTGCCCGGGGAGCATGCGACTGCGCGGCATACCTGGAGGGGAAATCTCCCGGATTTTATACGATTAAAGATGTGTTAAATATATCATAATACAAAATACCACTTGCTTTTTCAGCAGACGCATAGTATAATTGTATTAATTCAATAATACAATTAACAAGGAGGAATGATTATGATATTAGTCAACACTGATTATATTTCAGGCAAGAACTTTGAAATGATAGGCCTTGTCAGGGGAACGATGATTCAGTCCGTACATCTCGGCAAGGACATTATGAACGGCCTGCGTACCCTTGTGGGAGGCGAGCTTACCTCTTATACAGAAATGATGAGCGAGGCAAGAGCCATCGCCACAAAACGCATGGTAGACGACGCCATGGCAATGGGCGCCGACGCAATCGTCAACATCCGTTACACTTCCAGCTCCGTGACACAGGGCGCTGCGGAGGTTATGGCTTACGGAACTGCCGTTAAATTTGTCTCATGATCAGCTGTTTCTGTTCGCAGGATATCTATTAAAACCGAAAAACCAGGAGCCGCGCTGTCAGAATCTCTGTCCTGCACGGCTGTCCTGGTTTTTTTCACTTCATTCCTGCCTTATTTTAACAACGCTAATATCTCGTCCTTCGGCATCGCACGGCTCTCTCTCTTTACCATCTTCCCGTCCTTAAACACCATGAATGTAGGGATGCCCATTACATGGTACTGCCTCGCCAGTTCCTGCTGGTCATCCACATTCACCTTACACACCTTTATATCCGGATTCTCCTCTGCGATTTCATCGACCACCGGGGCGACCATCTGGCACGGGCCGCACCATTCCGCCCAAAAATCCACCAATACTGGCACATTGCACTCCAATACTTCTTTGTCAAATTCTTCTTTTTTTAAATGTATAACTGACATCTGCAATCTCCTTTCTCTGTCTATACATAAATTTTTTGTAATTATAGCGTATTTCATACTCGTCCCTTTAGAAAAATGTTAATTTTTTATTCCATCATTTTTCCATCCAAGGATGCCGAGACAAGCCTGTCACACCCGTCATAGACAAGCTTGAGAGAAAAAAAATCCTCTCTCTCCGAAAGCAGCCGGAAGAAAATCTTATCTCCCTCCCAGATGTTAAGGCTCTCTATCCTGTCTTTTTCTACCCATTCAAGCTCTCCCTCATCACACTCTATCTGCTCTCCTTCAAACCCGTGGGCAGTGAACAGAGACATATATTCCGTCACGCCGTTTCCGGATATGAACGTAACAAGCCCACGGAACTTGTATGACGTGAGCGTATACCCGGTCTCCTCCTTCACCTCCCTGAGAAGACATTCTTCCGGGCTCTCATCTTTCTCGAAATGGCCTCCTACCCCTATCCACTTATCTTTGTTCACATCATTTTCTTTTACCGTCCGATGGAGCATAAGGTATTTTCCGTCTTTTTCTATGTAACATAACGTGCTTAAGCTTGACATAATGATTTTTCCTTTCTTATAATTAAGTGCGGAATTATTCCGCATTTTTGATGCATGATACCTAATTATAACGAAATTACAGGAGTTTTTCAATGAATCGGACAATTGATTACCAGATTACGGAAATTGATTCAGGGCTGCGCGTGGAGCAGTTCCTAAGGCGGCGCGGCTATTCCGCCCAGAACCTCGCCTGCATAAAGAGAATGCCCCAGAGCGTTATCGTAAACGGTTCCCACTATTATATGCGTGACAAACTATCTGCGGGCGATTGCTTAAGCATCCGCATACAGGAGGCCGAGTGCTCCAAAAAGATCCCCCCGGCCGATATCCCCCTGGATATCGTGTACGAAGACGAGGATATCATTGTGGTCAACAAGCCTGCCGGGATGCCGATACATCCTTCTATGAATAACTACGAAAACTCCATGGCAAATGCCCTGGCATGGTACTACAAATCTCAGGGGAAGCCCTTTATCTTCCGGTGCTGCAACCGCTTAGACCGTGATACCTCCGGGCTTACCGTGGTTGCAAAACATCTTGTCAGCGGAAGCATCCTGTCTGCCATGTCCTGCCGCCGCCAGATTAGCCGTGAATACCTTGCAATTGCAAAAGGCGAGGTATTCCCTCCCTCCGGAACAATTGACGCGCCGCTTTCCAGAAAGCCCGGCACTGTCATCGAGCGCTGCGTGGACTTTGAGCACGGGGAAACTGCCATAACCCATTACCGGACTGTCTCTGTAAAAAACGGGCACAGCCTGGTCTCTCTGCATCTCGAGACCGGCCGTACCCATCAGATACGCATACATATGAAACATATCGGATATCCCCTTATCGGAGACTATCTCTACAACCCGGATACGAGGCGCATCAACCGCCAGGCGCTGCACTCCCGCAGGCTTTGTTTCTCCCACCCGGTCACAGCGGAGCATATGGAATTTACCGCGCCGCTTCCGGATGACATGGCCGCCGTGTTAAGCAGTTTCTGACATTTACGCGCCTATACCAGGCTTAATACGACTACGGATCGCGGTTCCATCACAACCTGCCCTCCGCTCAGCACTACCGGATGTGCCGCATCCGCAATGTTCCCGGGCAGGTACTTCCCTGAGGTGTCCGCCTCCACTTTCAGTTGTGCAGAATGCAGCTGCTGCGGGAGGAAACAGGTCTGCTCTTCCCAGAACGTATTTATAATAAGGCATATCACATCATCTGCTTTATCGCCCTCGCCCCGCCCTGCATAGATGATCGCAACCGTCTTTGTCCTCTCATCCGGCATGATGTTCATGACCTCCGGCAGGCCAATGGTGCAATGCCCAGAAAACTTCCGCACTACACTGTGTTTTTTTCTCAGTCCGATAACGTGTTTCGTATAATCAAAGTGATCTTTATTCTTTTTCAGGAAATCCCAGTCAAGCCACGACACTTCATTATCCTGGCAGTAGGCGTTGTTATTGCCGAACTGTGTATTCAGAAATTCATCGCCTGCCAGAAACATCGGCGTGCCCCGGCTCATCATCAGGACCGTCACTGCGTTTTTCGCAAGTTTCCTACGCAGCGCCAGAATATTTTCATCGTCAGTCTCTCCCTCAGCCCCGCAGTTCCAGCTCCGGTTATCATCACTGCCGTCCACATTATACCATCCGTTTGCCTCATTGTGTTTCCTACTGTAACTGTACATATCCCACAGAGGAAAACCGTCATGGCAGTTCAGGAAATTAATCGATGCATTATTCCCTCTTACCTTCGGGTCATACAAGTCACGCGAGCCCATAATCCTCTGAGCTGCGACTTCCGACATGCCATAATCGCCCTTTAAGTAATCCCGCATGTCATCCCTGTACTTCCCGTTCCACTCCGCCCAGCGGCTCCAAGCCGGAAAACTGCCTACCTGGTATAGCCCGCCCGCATCCCAGGCTTCCGCAATCAGCTTGGCATTTCCAAGCAGCGGGTCAAATGCCAGCGACTGAAGCAGCGGCGGGTTGCTCATCGGTGTTCCGTCCGGGCTGCGCCCCAGAATGCTCGCAAGGTCAAAGCGGAACCCGTCCACATGGTATGCCGTCGTCCAGTACCGCAGGCACTCAAGAATCATCTGGCGCACGATCGGGTGGTTGCAGTTCAGCGTATTTCCGCAGCCGCTGAAGTTGTAATAATATCCGTCCGGGGTGAGCATGTAATAAATATTGTTGTCAAACCCCTTGAAAGAAAAGCTCGGCCCCCTCTCGTCTCCCTCTGCCGTATGATTGAAGACGACGTCCAGGAAACATTCTATGTTGTTCTCATGCAGCGTCTTGATCAGGTCTTTCAGCTCATTTCCCTCACGGTTATATTCCGAATGGCCCGCATAGCTGGTATTCGGCGCAAAAAAGCTGACCGTGTTGTACCCCCAGTAATCCAATACCTGCCTGCCGTCCACTTCCCTGCAGTCCTTCATCTCGTCGAACTCAAAGACCGGCATCAGCTCCACTGCATTGACTCCAAGTTCTTTTAAATAGGGAATCTTATCCTTGATTCCGGAAAATGTTCCCGGATACTTTACCCCGGATGATTCATGCCGGGTGAACCCCCTCACATGCATCTCATATATGATCAGGTCTTCCATAGGAATCAGCGGAGCCGGCTGTGCGCCCCAGTCAAAGTTATCCTGCACAACTCTGGCCTTATAAAAGCTCCCCTGCTTGTTTTTCGTTCCCCATACGCTCTGCCCTGTAACTGCCTTTGCATAAATGTCGAGCAGGATCCTGTTTTTATCAAACAGAAGACCCTTCGGCGGGTCATACGGCCCATCCAGCCGGTAAGCATACTCAAACTCCGTAATATGCAGCCCGAAGACAATCATAGAATACACGTCGCCGATACGGTAGTGATCCGGAAATTTAAGCACGGCATACGGCTCGTCTTCCATTCTCCGGAACAGGAGAAGCTCACAGGATGTCGCCCCGCAGGAATGTATGGTAAAATTCACCCCTACAGGAATCGCCACTGCTCCGTTAAGCTCATACATTCCGGGTCTGACGTCGAAACCTGCGATTTTATCCATAGGTTCCATATGGACTGAGTTCATTGGTGTAACATTATTTTGTGTCGGCATAATATTCTCTCCTTATATTCAACTGTTAGAAACCGTTAGCCCAATACCCTGTTTAATGTCTCAAACAGCGCTGATACGTCAATCGGTTTCGCTATATGCCCGTTCATCCCGCATCTTAAAGCCTCCTGCCTGTCTTCCTCAAACGCATTCGCAGTCATGGCAAGAATCGGGATGGATGCCAGCTCCATGTTCCTCAGCCTGCGGATTTCCCTTGTCGCCTCATGCCCATTCATAACAGGCATCTGAACATCCATGAGCACCAGCTGATAATGACCCGGTTCTGAGCATTTCAGCATATCTACCGCGATCCGGCCATTCTCCGCAACATCTACGCAAAATCCCGCATCCTCCAGAATCGCTACTGCAATCTCCTGATTCAGCTCATTATCCTCTGCGAGCAGAATCCTCCCGCCCTGGAACTTCCTAATATCCCTTACGATATCACGCACTTTGTCCGGGGCAATATTGGACAGGCGGAATGAAAAAGACACCGTAACTTCCGTTCCGGCTCCCTGTTCGCTCTTTACCTCTATGAATCCGCCCATCATATCTATTATATTCTTTGTAATCGCCATTCCAAGGCCCGTTCCCTGTATGCCGCTGATAGTAGAATTCTTTTCCCTCTCAAAAGGTTCGAAAATGCGCTCCAGAAATTCTTTGCTCATACCAATCCCGGTATCCCTGATGCAGAACTCATAATTCCTGTACCCGTCCTGCATCCCGGAGCTCTCCGTAACGCACATGCTGACGCTGCCTCCCGCGCCCGTATACTTAACAGCATTGCTCAAAAGGTTCAATAGCACTTGTTTCAGCCTCAGCGTATCACAATAGATCTCCTCGTCAAAAACATTTGCCGCGTCAAACGTTAAATCAAGCTGCTTTGCATTGGCATCTGCCTGCAGGATATTATACAGCTCATCTGTGATATCTGACAGGCAGCATGGTTTCTCCTCAAGATGCAGTTTCCCGCTCTCAATGCGGCTCATATCCAGCACATCGTTGATCAGGTTCAGCAGATGGTTCCCGGATGTCCTGATCTTTTCCAGATAGCTCTCGACCTGATTCTGATTGCCAATACGTGTTATCGCCAGATCGGTAAATCCGACAATCGCATTCATTGGCGTACGTATATCATGGGACATATTAGAAAGGAATGCGCTCTTAGCGTTATTCGCCTTGTTTGCCTGCGAGAGGGCATCTTCCAGAAGCCTCTTCTTTTCCATCTCTCTGCGTATCTCTTCATCCACGCTGCGGAATCCCAGCACAATTCCCCTGTTTCCATCCCATTCTCCTGCCCGGACAGCCTTCAGCTGATAATACTCTGTCTTCCCATTTTGGCAGGTACGGTAATTTACATAATATTGGTTCCTTTGTCCCAGCTCTTCCTCCAGTTTTTCTTCACATACACATTCCAGGAACATCTCCCGGTCTTCCTCATAGACATAATTTTTTATGTAAAATTCCAAGCTTTCTTTTAAAGCCATGTTCCTGCGGAAAGATGACTCAAACATTCCATTGTTGTCACTTCTGAGAGGAATTCCCTGCCCGGTGTCAAGATTATAGAAATATGCGAATCTGTAATCAATGCTCAGCGCATGAAGGAGTTCTGCCTGGCGTTTCTTTTCCTCCTCCTCGCGAATCTTCCTGGCAGTGCAGTCCAAAAGGAAACGTTGATACAGCAGCTCCCCGTTCTCCTGGATCATCTTTACGTTCCCCATGACATGCCGTATATGGCCGTTCTTATGGCGTACCCTGTACTCTACGCTTACACTGTCGCCTTCCTTTTTCAGCTCCCTGATACTGTCCCTCAGCTTTTCCCTGTCGCCTCTTATGACCGATGTCGCCACCATGTCAAAGCCGTCCCTCATCATCTCTTCCTGAGAGCTGTAGCCCAAAATTTCGAGTGCCGCCTTATTGATACTGATAATACGATGCCCATCCCGGGAATGGCACATAACCCCGCAGTCCATTGTAGAAAAAATCAGCTCCAATGTGCGGTTCTTCCTCATAATCTCCTGTTCGTAAGCCCGTTCCTGAGTCACATCTATGGCTACTCCCACCGTTCCCATGACGCTGCCGTCTAAGTCGTACAGGGGGGATTTATACGTTGTTAGGAGCCTTGTTCCTTCTCCTGCCTGAACAACTTCCTCCGACACACATGTCTTTTCGCTGCTCATGACCTCCCGCTCCGACTCGATGCATGCCGGATCGTCATGCTCCACATCCCAGATATAGGCGTGGCCGCGCCCCTGCACCTGCTCTTTCGTCTTGTTGACCGTCTTGCAGAAACTGTCATTTACCTTTTCATGGATGCCGTTCTTATCTTTGTACCAGACCAGATTCGGCACATAATTGATCGTAGACTCAAGATATTGGCTGGTCTCCCAGAAGTCTTTCCTCGTCTTGCAGTTTTCCTGCCATTTCAGGAAACGAAACCTAATCTCCTCATCCGACATAGGAATCGTCCATATGTCCTCTACCGCGCCGAGATATTCCGCCAGAAACGGAATCTGATCTTTGCCGGCAAGAATGATCGCCTCCGTCTCCTCTCTTTTATGCTCCGCCAGTTCCTGCATCATCTTTTTCACGTCCGCGTCCTGCAGATTGGCAACAATAACATCCGCTTTAGAAATATATTCACATTCCGGTCTTCCGTCCTCGAAAAACTCATGTGCAAAATGCTCAAGCGGGGGCATCTCCTTTATCATCTCAAACGTTCTGCATAAATTACCCGCCAGAAAAAAGCGGGTGTGGCAATGATACATTTCTCTTTCCTCCTTATGCATTATCCTTTATTCGCATAACGATTTAATCATGATAATATAATACTTCATTTTGCCAATCATATCAATTGCTTTCCCTAACATTGACATAAAAATATGCATTTTTCAATATATTTATACCGGTATGCTATCCCTTACGCAAAGTGCCCCATACCCCACTAACGGATTCGGATACTCCGTAAACCCAGGAAGCTCCCTCGCCCCGCGCCGCAAATATGCCTTTACCTTCTCCCCATATGGTGCTGTCAAGTAAGGACTAACAATTTTTATGCTTTTTTTATATTCCTTTATTTTTTCTTTATAAATTCCATTAAACCAGAATTGTCATTTGAAATTCATAACATAAACTACGCAAATTAACGCAAGTTAAAATTTTATGAAAACGACTCCAATAAATAAAAATACAAAGGAAATAGCTAAATATCCTCCAAAAATAGTGATGTTTCAGCATTTCCTCTGTAATCATTTCTTATTTCTGTAAATTAATGCAAGTTAAATCATGCCCAAAAAGGAATTTATTTCATATATCGGGGTGCCGTTGCATCATCAAGCGGACACAATAACCTTGCTTCTATAGTATCTTTAATAATTCTGGATGCTTTATAACTTTTCTTTCGTTGTCATATTAAATGGTATCTTGGCAAATATCACCACTTTTGTAAAATGATTATTCCGACTCTCAATTTTCGGAACTAATAATTCATTCTTTCTTGTAACTTCAATTATCTTACCGTAACCATTGCCTCGTTCTTCACAAATACTGCATTTATACATAAATTCGGCAATATTTTTATTGCTTGAAACTGGTACAGAATCCACGATACGCTCAATGACCACTAATGACGCGCCTGCATTGAAAAACTCAATTCGGTTTTGCAATACTTTTACCATTAGATTTGTACCACGCTGTTGCAGATCCTGGTGAATCATAGCATTCGCCAGTTTCTTTCTAAAATACCATCTGGTTCTTTTGGCACTTTAGGACATATCAAGAATCTTAATTTAAAATGATTTTTAGTTCATTACTCATTGGATAATGTTCCATTTTTAGATTTTATTTGTTCAAAAATAGAATTCTCATTTTTCTTTTCCAAACTTCATATACTAATTATATTCAATATTTTCATTCAAAGATTCGCGTAATATCTTGATATCGGTTGACCACACGATAAATCTCTACAAACTCTTTTCCAAATTTATATATAATCACATAATCTTCCCATATCGCATATTTATAGTCTGTCCGAAAGCTGACTCTCTTAGAAAGATCCGAACCAATTTCTGGAAACATCTGAAGATTCTCAAACTTACCATAAATTTCCTTTATGGTCTTTACAGCATATTCTTCATTATCCTCGGCAATATAATCTCGAATTTTCTTCAGATCCTTTGCAACAATCGGATTGATCCGCAGTTTTAGCATTTTATTCCCCCATAAGTGCTTTCAATTCATCCAGACCAAGCCAACCTTCACCGGTTTTCACTGCTTCTTCGGCTTCCTGTAACTTCTTCAGAAGCTTTTTCTCTGCACGATCGCTCTCATAATCTTCAATATCCATGACTACGAAACGACCTCTGCCATTCCTAGTCAAATATACCGGTTCTCCTCTGTGACAATTTTTCAGGACTTCATTATAATTTCTCAAATCCGATACTGGTAAAATATTTGCCATATTCTTTTAGCTCCTTCCCTGATTTCATATTATTTTTGCTACTTTTATTATACACAAAAAGTCGTAAAATTCAACGTAAATTTTTGCGTCTTTTATTGAGCATTTTTTAACGGTTCTATAATTTATCAAACTCATACCGGCAGACTATCCCTCACACAGCGCCCCATACCCCACCTGAGGATTTGGATACTCTGTAAATCCAGGAAACTCCCTCGCCCCGCGCCTTAGATAAGCCTTCACCTTCTCCCCATATGGTGCTGTCAAGTAAGGACTAACAATTTTTTATATTTTTTAATATTTGAAACAAGCTTGAAGTGCTTAGTTAGGCGATATCACAACACTAAGATACATATGATCTATGCAAACAACACCTGTAATAATCTCTACATCTTCATACTTGCATAATGTGGTTATTATTATTCTGCTAAATTCCATTAGAGAACATATCAGAGAAACGCCCCCATATCTAAAGATACAAGAGCGTTATCAAACTGTTAGGGGCAGAGATATTTTTTCATCTGCACCTTTATCTTTTCTCTGGCAAGAACGACAGACCGCCTAACCGCCTGTGCCGTGCAATGCTCCATTGCAGCAATATCATAGTAATTGAAATCGTACTCGTAATAGAGCAGGAAACGCCGCCTTTGTATCTCTGGCAGAGCGGCAATGATACGGTGGAGCAGTTCGGAGCGTTCCTGCTCGATAATCAGCTCGTCAACGCCTTTCGGCGTAACCCTTGCCCTTTTGTTAAGGGCTTCATCGGAAAGCTCGAAAAATTCTTTGTGGCGTTCATCCGATTGCAGCAGATTACGGTTTCTGCGTTCCATCTGCCGAAACTCAGTAAAGAATTGTTCGGATACCTCTAATTCGTGATAGCCGCCTTGCCCGTCCTTAAAGCTGATAAAATACCTTGTGCCGTTTTCCGCCGCTTCCTCCCGAAGCGTATATGTTTTAACTCGGTATGCCATTATGTTTTTCCTCCTGCGAAAAAATAGGGCGAAAGGTTTTTGACCTCTCACCCCATAGCCCGCAGGTGAATGTATTTTTCTTCCCTTACCGCTTAAAGGCTTTCAGCTTTTTCCGCAGGTGTCCCATCCTTGCGTAGACAGCCCCCGTTGTCAGACCGACAATCGGGGCAATCTCCTTTGTGGAATAGCCCTGCATTTTTAGGAGAGCGATTTTCAGAGTGCGCCTGTCTACCGTGACTAATGCGAGGTACAGATTTTCATTTTCAATCTCGTCCAGTAAATCAGCCACCGTCCTAACCTCCGTTTGTTTCTCCCTGTCCGCCATTCCCTCAAGGTATTCCCCGACATCATTCAGATAGCGGTAGAACCGTCTGGCGGCATTAAAATCCGCCCTGTCGTAAATACGGATTTTCTCAATGGTATCCTCGTCAACACCACATTTCCGTAAAATCCTTTCCTCCGCTTCTTTCCAGATACGCCATTTGCGCTCCTCCCGTCCGTGGTTATATGCCATTTCTTTTCCTCCAATCGGGATTTCATAAATCCAAGATTGAGAGGGCAGTAAGAAATCCCCCTCGATTTTCCAAAGGAAAAATCAAAGGGGCTTTGCACTTAAAATCTGCTTTCCATTATTTTTCTGAGCTTTGCCAGAATTTTGAGCTTGTGTCTGTTTACCGTACTCTGGTCAACATTTTCCATCTTTGCAATCTCTTTAGTGGAAACACCGTCAAAGAAGATTGCCCGTATCAACGCCCGCTCATCATCCGACAGCAAGAGCAGGGCGGCGTTCAGCCTGTCCAACATCATGGAATGGATAACTGTTTCCTCAACGCCCGCCGTTTCATCGGCAATAAAGTCCAGAGCGTTGCCCTCGCTATCGACAAATCCATCTAATGAAAGCAGGCTGTTCTTCGCATCCAGTTTCTGAAGATAACGCCACCGCTCTTTATCCCGATAGAAGTCCGTGTACTGTTCCCGCACAACCTCAATCAGACAGCCCTGCACGGGGATAAAGAGCTTGTCCGAATATGTATGGTCTGCTTCTCTGCGGCGGCAAAAATCCGTGTAGGACAGCTCCACATAGCCGCCATTCTCTTTGAGATATACCTTTCTCGGTGCGTATTTCACCGTAGACACCTCCAATCTGAATTTTGAAAATCGTTCAAATCCAGATTGAAAGGCGGGGAACGGCAGCCTACGACAGAAACAGCCATACGGCATATTCCTGCAAAAAACGACAAAAGAAAAACCGTAAGGGCTGTCACACCTTTACGGTTTAAGGAGAATTTATTTCTATTATGTAGAGATTTTACTTCTACTTGTAGGGCAGGAAGCCCCCATGTGGCGACAAGGATTTTTTTAACAGGTTATCCGTCCATCCTCGGTAGGGTATATGTAAATACAGATGAAAGCCGCTTGCAGGCAAAAGAAATCCCTCCAAACTTCAAAAGCGAAGTCGGAGGGTAATTCAAGCATAACAAATCAGCCCACCCGCACATCGTTTTTTTATTAGGTGGACTTGTCCTGCCTGTGTAAAAAGGAAAGAGCCGACAAACGGTGATTGCTCACTCATTCATCGGCTCTGCGTCTAAAGCGTCTGGCTCTTTGATGACGGTTACTTGTAAATCCTTTACTTCAATCAGAGTTTCCCGTTTGCACTTCGGACAGTAGAGAGGAAAGTTTTTCAGAATGGTATCTTCTCTAATTTTGTCACGGGTTTTGCTGCCACAGATAGGACAGCGTATCCATTCTGTTTGTTGTTTCATAAGCACTCCGATATAAATTTTTCAAGCATTGGATTAAGTTGCTTGGCATTACGCATTGGAAAGTCGTGGTTTGCTCCTTGTAATATCATTGTTTGACAGTTTGGATTTTGAGCAAGTAATGTAAGAGAAGTTTTCATATCTCTGACTTCCTTACTCCCACAAATCGCCAACATAGGTATCGTTACTGCTTGATATTCAGGTAACTTTGATAAATCTAATGTATTGGAAAAGAATGAGTCATACACCTGCGGAGTAATCTGTTTTGAATATTCTGCCATATTATCGGCTTGTTTTTTTGTGTAATTCCAATATTTCCCTTGAAATTGCACTAACCATCTCCAATGTAGCATTTTTGCGGATAAACCTGCAAGAGAACAGTACATCCGAATTGTATTCGGCTTGGGATTTACCCATGCGCTTAAAAATACGGCAAAGTCAAATAATTCGGGCTGCTTGCTGACAAGCATTATTGCAATCTGACCTCCAAGCGAATGACCGATTACGCCGATCCGTTTTTTATGTAGGGTTTTAATGAGCGCAAAGAGTTCCTCTACGGTCTTTTCTGGCTCATAAATCTCAGTAGCCGCCTTTCCTGCACCTGCTAAGTGAGGTACAATAAGATGGTATTTATCAGAAAAGCAATACTGCCTACAAAATGTATCAAGCGCACCCGCCCCATGCAGAAGCATGATAGTCGGATTTTCCTTGCTTCCATATTCATCATAATACAGCATAATTTTTCCTTTCTTTGTGAACAGTTTCAATAATAAATTTTTCTATTTCCTTGTTTACTTGCTCTGGATTATCTCCATTGGCAAAATGCTTTGCCTGTTTTATAAAATGCAAAGGATAACCTGTTTGCTTTGCCCATTCTTTGCAATATGCCTTAACCTTGCCTGTGCTGTCTTTCTCACCCACCAATATCAATATGGGGAACGAAAAATTAACATCTTTATTTTCTACAATAAAATATTCATATGCAATCCGCATTTGCTGGATAATTTCTGCTTTAGACAGCGGCTTTAACATAGACAACATTTTTTGATAGGAATAGCGGCTCTCTGATACTGACAATGCCATGCTCTTTCGTAAAAGATTTGTTGTAAAGCATTTTGCCATAGGAACAACCTGCTTCAGCCACCACAAGTCTGATTTTGAGTAATATTTAAGTCCCAATGGCGTTGTATCTAACGCCACAAATCCTTTTACCATATCAGGATACAAAGCAGCAAAATGTTGACTTGGATAGCCGCCCATAGACATACCCACTAAAAATGTTTTTTGAATGTTCTCTTTCTGCAATATGCTATGTAATATTTCTGCTGTATCTTGATAAGTGAATTTCTGATATGGTTTCGACAATCCATGCATAGGAACATCCCATAAGATGATTGTGTAATTATCTGAAAAGTAGGGTATCTGCTTTTCAAACATAGTATGGTCTGCGGTTACTCCATGCGTAAAAACAATACAGTCTGATACATTGTCATTTCTGGCAATCCAATAATGTACAGTTCCGCCTTGTGACAAAATTGTTTTATGCTGCATTTTGTTCACACCTCCTGCGTATAAACCTTTTTCCAAAAATCAATTAAAATAATAATTTCTTTCTCAATTTCATCTGGTATAATACAATTTAAACGATATTTTTTCAGCATATATCCATCGACAGCGTAAAAGATTTCAGCATACATTGTTTTTATATCAATATCTTTCCGAAATTTTGATATATCTATTTTCTCAAACACTATCATTTCACTTGCCTTGCTAACATCATTAAAGTTTTCTTGAATGGACTTGTGTATTTCTGGAGCCGTTTCATAATATGCTCTTAGCGAAAAAGCATATAAATGCGGATAATCACGCATAAGCGAACACTTTGATAATAGGCTTCTTTTCAGCATTTCAAAAAAGTCATCTGTTTCCAAAGTTTTGTATTCTGTAACCGCTTTCCTTGTCATCTCAATAGCGTTCATCCACAAGTACATATATAATTCCTTTTTGTTAGTAAAATAGTGAAAAAGCAATGCTTTTGAAATACCGCTCTCGTCTGCAATTTCCGACATTGGGGCTTTTTTATAGCTGTTTTCTGAAAACACTTTGTAAGCAGCGTTTATAATACGCCGCTGTTTTTCTAATGGAAGTTTGAAAAACTTGTCATTCATATACATTCTCCTTATTGACCGCAACGGTTAATGCAAGTATATTATATATCCGTTGACCGTTTTTGAGAAGACTATTGTTAAAATTAAAAAAATAGCAACAGAGCTTTAACCCTCTGCCGCTATGCCGCCTATGCGTAAATGATTTCAGTATTCACAATCTCCATCGCACAAGCCCGTATGTTATTCATCCTCCCGACCCATTCTAAGGCGTTTTCAGCCTTTAGCTGTTCCGTGATACCCTGCGCCTGCTTCATGCCCTCTATGAGCCGTTCAAGGCGTTCCTGCGCCTGCCTGTCAATGTCGGCAAGGTAGGAATTGAGCCTGCCGCTTGTGAGAAGATTTGTGTATGTAACCCTGCGGTGCTGTTTCAGATAGTCCAAGTGCCGCCGCCCGAATAAGCCAATCGGCTGTTCCTTTTCGGCAGGTAAGGCAATGCAGGGGATAAGGTAATCCCCCTGCCGCTCGTATCTGCCGCCCAGTTCCTCAAAAATTGTCTTTTCCATCGTCTTTCTACCTCCGTATTTTTAATTTGACCGTCTTTGCATGGGCGAACTTGATAATCAATTCGTCAACACAGTCCGTATACCTGCCCTCTGCAATCAGCTTGTTTCGGAAATCGTTTAGGCAGAGGATTATCACCCGCCGCTCCGTTTCATCAAGATACAAATGATACTTTTCCATCGTCTTTCCCCTCTTTTCTGCGGCGCATCTCCCAGCCGCCCGTATTCCTTAAAACCTTTGCCTTGAAGCGGCGTTCCCCTATGTAACCGCCGAAGCGGTAACAGATTTTAATTGCCTGCTCTGTTCCTGCTTCGGTTTGTGTGCGGTCAAATACCTCGATGCGCTCCACCAAAAGGTTGAGGTTTTCGGCGGTCAGCTCCTGTATCCCCACATATTCAGCCATCAGAGCCGCCCACTGCACCGCATTGGTCTGGCTGTCCTTGACCTCCTGCAGGGCGTTTTCAAGGCTCTGTATCTGCCCTAAAAGCTGTTCCTGCTCCGTCTGGTATTTGTCAATCAGACGGGCAAAATTATCGTTAGAGATACGCCCCGAAAGGGAATCCTCATAGAGCCTGTCGAATAACCTCGTCACTTCATCATAGCGTTTCTTCGCCTGCTTCAGCCTGCTTTCGTTGGATTTCCCCCTGCTCCCGTCCGCCTTTGCGTTCATCTTCACCGCCAGAGCCACCGCTTTATCCCTGTCCTCATAGGCAAGGCGGGCATGGTATTGGATATCGGCAAGGACGGCGTTGTATAAATCCTCGTAGAAAATGCGGTGGTCAGAGCAGGCTTTTGTGTCGTGGGCATAGGTGGTGCAGACATAAATGCGGTGTCTGTCCTTCCCCCAATACCGCAAGCCCAACGCCTTGCCGCAGGCTCCGCACTTCACAAGCCCCGAAAAGGGGGATACGAAATTATCCGTGGCATCCCGCCTGCGGCTTGAAACCTTTGCGTTCGCCCCGTCAAAAACTTCCTGCGAAACAAGCGGCTCATGGGTGTTCTCCACCCGTATCTGGTCTGCTTCGGGAACATTTTTATAAACCCCCACCTTAAACACAATCTCTTTCTTGCACATAATCGTGTGACCCAGATACAGCGGATTTTTAATAATATTCTGTATGACCGTGTGCGACCATTCGTATTTGTTGGCGGGATTTTCAAACCGTTCGGAGTAGTCCTTTTCCCCACGGGAGTGCAGCCACCAAGAGGGGGAGGGGACTTGTTCTTCTCGGAAAGTCTTAGCGATTTTGTGCGCCCCCATGCCCGCATTGGCAAGCTCGAAGATACGCTTTACAATCCACGCCGTCTCCCCGTCCACTATCAGCCTGTTATGGTTGTCGGGGGCTTTGCGGTAGCCGATAGGGTTAAAGGCAGTGCGGTAAAGCCCCGCCTTTGCCCTCGCCCGTATGGAAGAACGGATTTTCCTTGAATTGTCCCTGCTGTAAAATTCGTTTATGACATTCTTCAGGGCAGCAATATCGTTGTTCTTGCTGGCGGTATCCACGCAGTCGTTGACGGCGATATACCGCACATTCTTCATCGGGAAATAAATCTCCGTGAAATGCCCGACCTTTAGATGGTCACGCCCCAGACGGGATAAATCCTTTGTGATTACCACATCAATCTTCCCCGCTTCAATGTCATCAAGCATACGGTTGAAGTCTGGACGCTCGAAATTCAAACCGCTGAATCCGTCGTCCACATAGACCTCCACCACCATAAAGCCGTGTTCCTTTGCATACTGCGTGAGCATTGCTTTCTGCGTTTTAATGCTCTCGCTGTCCCCCTGCGCCATATCGTCTTTCGACAGGCGGCAGTAGAGGGCTGTCCTTAAAATACCCATTCAGCCCGCCTCCTTTTCTGTTGTTGTGCTTAAATTGTATTCTGGTTCTTTCACAATTTCAAAGGTGCGGACAGGGCATTTCCCCCGCCGCACCTCGTCCACAAGCAGGGAAATGAATATCTCCCGCATATCCCCGCCGCCCGAATAGACTGCCTGCACCGTTATCTTCGGGCGTTGTACCGCTTTTGCCATAGGTGTAGCCCAGCAAATTAAAGTTCCTATCTCCCGCACAAAAACGTCAAATTATAATCTCAGTTTTTAAACACTGTCTATAAAAGTGTGCTACAGGAGGCGGCACGTTTTCCTCTTGACCATCCCATGTCATTCCGATATAGTTTTTATGGAACAAAAAAAAGAGAAAGAACAGCACCTTCCACAGTTCGTTCTTTCTCTCACATACCAGTGTGCCTGCCATATACGGGATCATGTCCCGCTCATGAGGCTCCGGCACCACCGACATATATTATGATAAGAGAAAATTCCCTGTTTTGCAAGCTGGTTCGTATAAAAAGTTCATCAAAGATCCTGTTCGATTCCTTTATGGCCGGATTCCGTTCGGAACTGCAGACCTGTCCCTGCTGTGGGGTAAAGGGATCCTGCCGCATCCATGCCTACTATGACCGCTCCCTGGTGGACTTTATAGGCGGCACCCAGGTCCGCCACAGCCTCTGCATCATGCGCCTTATCTGTACCTGTGGCCATACCCATGCCATCCTCCCGGACTTCATCATTCCCTACTCCAGCTACGGCCTGTTCTTCCTTCTACGTGTCCTGGCGGAGTATTTCCTGCGCCTTTCCACTGTGGAAAGGCTATGCGAACGCTTCGGCATCACCCTTTCCCAGCTGCGCCGGTGGCTGCAGCTCTTTCGGGTGCAGAAGGAAGATTGGCTCGGCGTGCTTTCCTCCATGGAGGTTTCCGGCCTTTCCTTCCTGAAGTCCCTGCTCACGCAGCCGGCTTATTCGGATTTCGCCTCCGCCTTTGTCCGCCGTTTTACAAAGTCTTTCCTCCAGTCCCATAAAAACCCGGCACTTTACTGCCAGCAGGTGTTCGGCCCCTGACCCTTTTTCCGTCGGCCACACGCCACGGGTATGGCTTCCCTCCCTTCTCTCCTGCATAATGGTGGAAAACCACCTAAGGAGGACATTTTTATGGACAACAATCCAAAAAAACTTTCGGACGCAGCCGCCATGGCACAGTTCCGCCTCGCTCTCATAGCGCCGGTCATCCATGGCCTTTATCCGGATGCGTCCAGGAACGCCTATTACCAGAGAGTCACGGAAAAGCCCCTCACCCTGC
>OFGO01000314.1_pt1 | contig 47291 bp, 44 predicted proteins | sample 1521761 | NCBI WGS metagenome assembly OFGO01 (sample SAMEA3504128, study PRJEB24116) | mouse gut metagenome | biome: mouse gut; feature: mouse-associated habitat; material: faeces | place: Denmark | collected 2011
TGCTTAGTGGCTCTGGCAATTGTCAGCTTTGAACGCAAGATTGTTTTCAAATTAAAAAACCGAAAGAGGGGCTGGTGGAAGGCCGAAAGGAAGGCCGCCGAACCGGTATTGACCTGCAGATCCGCAGGACAGTGGAGAACACGCTGAAGAAGGGCCGGATCAGCGAGAGGGACATTGCCATGTACAGCGGCATTCCGTTGGAACAGGTCCGCCGGATCCGGAAGGCCATGGCCTGAAACTGGCCTGTGCACAGGCGGAAAACGCAAAAAAGGATGATGAGCGCCATCATCCTTTTTGTGTGTATCCGTTCAGTGCTGAATTTTTGCGAGCACCTGATCCAGGTCCAGGTCCATGGGGCCGAACTCCAGCGTCAGGGTTTCCTGTGTCCTGTCATCATACCTGGGAATGAGGTGGATGTGGAAATGATCCACCGTCTGTCCCGCACTTTCCCCTGCATTGGACAGCAGGTTCATGCCCGAAGCCCCCAGTTTTTCCTGGAGCACCCTGCCCAGGGCGCTGGCCACACCGAACACCTTGCCAATGGTGGCAGCATCCGCTTCCATGAAGTTTCTTACATGCTGTTTCGGCACTACCAGGGTGTGGCCGAAGGATGCGGGATTCACATCCAGAAAGGCAATGACATCGTCATCCTCGAAGACTTTTTTTGCCGGGATGTTGCCCGCGGCAATTTCGCAGAAAATGCAGTCCATAGTTATTGCTCCTTTTTCCGTAACGGGACAGACCATTCGCTTTTTCCTAATGAAAAGCCAGGCTAAGGGGATGCCTGGCTCTTCAAATTAAGGGGATAGAAAATAGTATGAATTAGCCTGAGACTGAATCATACTGGCAAGGTCTTCTGCTCCTTGCTTGTTTAGAGTTTAACACAGGGTCCACCGGTATTTGTGTGAAAAATATGGAAAACTGTGTGAACAGGCCATTTTCAGGCCAGATTCAGGGGAAAAGAGGGGCAAACTACCTGGAATCAGCCACTCGTCTCCCACCTGGACCCCAATTCCTGCCACTTTGTGAAGAAAATAACAGTCAACACCGCCTCCAGCCACCCTGCAGGTAACCGCTTTCAGGTGTTTTGCGGCCAAAGTGTGTGCAATTTATGGTGACATATGACGGATTTGCCTGCAGTCAGGCATCCGGTTTATGGAGGAGCCGCGGATACAGCAGGTCGATGGCGGCTGCCCCCAGGGGCGCCGTGACCAGAATGGCCAGCACAGCCACTGTCAGCACGGTCTGCCCGCAGGCAAGACCCATGGAGAGCGGAATCGCACTGATGGCTGCCTGGACAGTGGCTTTCGGAAGATAGGAGACCACGGAAAACAGCCGTTCTTTCCAGTTCAGGGAAGTGCCTGTCAGGCACAGCAGCACACCGCCGCTCCGGCACAGGAGACCGGCGGCAATGAGCAGCAGGGAGGGCCCCAGGGCATGAGCGGCGTACGTCAGCTGAATGGCGGCCCCTATGAGGGTGAAGAGAAAGATCTGCGCGGCCGTCCAGAGCGAGTCAAAGGAAGCACCGAGGCGTCTGGCAGCAGGCGGATCCAGGTGACCTGCCACCAGGGCGGTGGTCATGACGGCAATGAGTCCGGAGAATCCGACAGGTCCAGTCAGGGCATCCTCCAGGGCATAGAGCAGGGCACCGGTGGCCAGAAACACGATCAGCCGGGTGATCACCGGCGTCCGGACTCTGTGAAACACGCGGACAAAGAGAATTCCCAGAAGGATTCCGCTCAGGATCCCCAGGACAATGGAAGTGGGAATCCGCAGCAGCATCTGCCAGTGAAAGCCGCCCTGGCCGGCCATGGAGGTGAAGATGCTGAAGAGCACGATCACGAAAATGTCGTCTGCACTGGCGCCGGCCAGGATCATGGGTGCAATGGCTTTGTCCTGGCCGTATCCGGACTTCATGACCGTCACCATCCCGGGAACGACCACAGCGGGACTGACAGCCGCAATCACGGTACCGAGGATGGCGGATTCCAGCAGGGACAGGCCGAACATAGGAGGCCCCAGGAGCAGAAATGCCAGAATTTCGCAGGTGGCGGGAACAAAACACAGGAGGAGTGCCGGGCGGCCGGCACGAATCAGGTCCTCTGTCCTGAGACTCAGGCCTGCGCGAATCAGGATGACGAGAAGTGCAATTTTGCGGATGGATCCGGAGATCTCCAGCATGGCGGGGTCGATCCAGTTCAGGACGGCGGGCCCGAGCAGGATTCCCGCCAGCAGCATCCCGGTCAGCGGCGGGAGTCCGATGTGTTTCATGATCCGGGTGACGAGAACCCCGGACAGCAGGATCAGTCCGAAGGAAAGCAGCATATTGTTCTCACTCCTTGCAGCCGGTCAAACCGGCGGGCTGACTGTATTGTACAGGAGCCAGGGCCTGACGCCCATGGTTTCCCGGCAGAAGGGGACCGGTGCAGACCCGGAATACGGCTTGCGGCAACATAACAGATGGACGTATGCATATATTCATATATTGATGGACGTATCCATATATTAAGGAAAGAAAGTCCGAAGGAGGAGAATCCGGCAGGGCATGCAGACCGGCTGTCTCCGGATCTGAGGATGCAGGAGCGGGCGGCGGGCACAGGTAAGGGCATACAGCCGGTGGCTGTGTGACAAATTTCTGCCCTTGCACAGAGGGCGCAGCCAGCCGCTTTGTGCGTGCTATAATGGTACGCGACAAAGAGGATTCAACATGATCAGAAAAACCATCCGGGACCTTGCGGCCATGGCCGGCGGGGTCCTGATTCAGGATACAGGCGCAGTTGTCAAAGGCGCCGTCACAGACTCCCGGCAGGTCGTGCCCGGGTCTTTGTATGTGCCGGTCATCGGCGCCCGTGTCGACGGACACGACTTCATCGCACAGGCGGTACAGGCAGGGGCAGCCGCAGCCCTGTGGCAGAAAGACCATACACCGCTGCCGGCAGACGTCCCCCTCATTCTGGTGGATGACACCGTGCAGGCACTCCAGAACATTGCCCGCGCGTATCTGCACGAGCTGCATCCGTATACCATCGGCATTACGGGATCCAATGGCAAAACCAGTGCCAAGGACATGATGAAGGCTGTCTTCTCGCGGCACTTTGTGACGCAGGCCACGCCGGGCAACCGCAACAGCGAGATCGGGCTGCCGCTGACGATCCTGGAATTCGATCCGGGGATCGAGGCCGCGGTGCTGGAAATGGGCATGGAAAACTTCGGGGAAATCGAGACCCTGGTGGACATTGCTCCGCTGGATGCAGCGGTGATCACGTCCATTGGCAGCGCCCATATGGAGAACCTGGGATCGAAGCAGGGAATCGCACAGGCGAAGATGGAAATCCTGCGGGGTCTGCGCCCCGGCGGAACGTTCCTGTATCTGGCGGATGCCCCGGAACTGGCCGTGGAGCTGCAGAAACCAGAAACATACCGGTTCATTGAGGAAAACGACATCACCGTCATTCCCTTTTCCCGCAGGGACCTGCACAATGTGAGCGTGGAACAGGGCCGCATGGCCTTTGAGTGGAACGGAACCCCCTGGCGGCTGAATGCCCTGGGCAGCTTCCAGTGCGTGAATGCTCTCCCTGCCCTGATTCTGGGGGAAACCCGCGGCATTTCAGCGGCAGACAGGCACCAGGCACTGGAAACCCTGGTGATGACCGGCATGCGCACGGCGCTGCAGCCGGCCGGCCGGGCCCATGTGCTGGATGATTCCTACAAGTCCAATCCCGAAAGCGCCATTGCGGCGCTGGATACCCTGGCATCCCTGCCGGGCACCCATTACGCGGTACTCGGGGACATGCTGGATCTCGGGCCGCAGGAGATGGAACTCCACCGCCGGGTGCTGGACCATGCACGCACTCTGGGAATCGAAGTGTTCACCACCGGTCCGGTGTTCGGGCGCATTGGCGAGTCCTGGCATGAAGACCAGGATGGGCTGTTTGAGGCCGTGAAGCCGCTGCTCGAAGAGGATGCGGTGATTCTGGTAAAGGGAAGCCGGGCGCTGCAGCTCGACAAACTGGCCGGCAGGCTGGAGAAAGAAGGCAATGAACTCATGAAGAAAATCAAACTCGCCGTACTGTTCGGCGGTCAGTCCAGTGAATATTCTGTATCTCTGCATTCTGTGGCCAGCTTGCTGCGGAACCTGAACAGGGACAAGTACGATCTGTCTCTGGTGGGCATCACAAAAGAAGGCCGGTTCCTGGAGTATACCGGGGACATCGACCACATCGAACACGATACCTGGAACACGCCGGAACTCACCACACCCGTGGCCTGGGTGCATGGCGGCTATGTGCGGCCGGAAAGCGATGAGCCGGCGGCGGTGCATGCACTGGATACGGTGTTTCCGGTGCTCCATGGCAAAAACGGCGAAGACGGGACCCTGCAGGGGCTCATGGAGATCATGAACATTCACTGCGTGGGCTGCGACACCCTGTCTTCGGCCATGATCATGGACAAGGACATCACGCATATCGTCCTGGATGCCCAGGGTATTCCCACGGCGAAGTATGTGTGCCTGAAGGCGGGCATTCCGTATTCCGCCGAAGAGATCCTGCAGGTGATCCCCCTGCCGTGGATCGTGAAGCCCTGCAATGCAGGCAGCTCCTATGGAGTGCACAAAGTGGATACCCTGGCGGAATTCGACGAAGCAGCGAAGGATGCCTTCCACTGGGACGGCCGCGGCAAGATCCTGGTGGAGGAATGCATTCCCGGGTTTGAAATCGGCTGTGCGGTGATGGGAAACCTGGAACCCTTTGCCGGGGATGTGGATGAAATCGAGATCCACGGCGGGTTCTTTGACTTTGCGGGCAAGTATGAAATGAAGGATTCCGCCATCTACTGCCCGGCCCGGATTTCGCCGGAGAAAACAGAAGAGGCCAGGGCGCTGGCCGTGGCTGCCTACCAGGCCATGGGGTGCTCAGGCTTCACCCGGGTGGACATGTTCCTGCAGCCCGACGGGGCGCTGGTGATCAATGAACTGAACACCGTTCCGGGCATGACAGCCACCAGCCGCTACCCGACCATGATGGAAAAAGCCGGCCTCCCCTTTGCGAAGCTGCTGGATGACCTCATTGCACTGTCCCTGGAGAAAGAGGTGGGACGGTGCTAGACACTGCCGGACAGCGGGTATGGACGGAAGTGGACCTGGATGCCGTGGCGCACAACCTGCGTCAGGTCCGGGAACTGATGCAGGGCACGAAGATCATGGGGATCGTGAAAGACGATGCCTATGGACACGGGGCGGTGGAGTGCACCCGGGTGCTGGAAAAAAACGGGGTCGATTTCTTCGGCGTCGCGACGATCGGGGAAGCACTGGAACTGCGTCAGGCGGGCATCCGTTCGGATATCCTGATCCTGGGATGGACCGATCCGGACCAGGCTGCACTGCTCGCAGAGCATGACCTCATCCAGACAGTGGTGGATGTCCCCTATGCCAGAGAGCTGAATGCCCGGGGCCTGAAGCTGCGGACGCATGTGAAGGCAGATACGGGCATGAACCGCATTGGCATTTCCTGGCAGCCGCAGAAAAAGGACCTGGATGGATTCTTTGAGGTGTATGCCATGGAGAATCTCTCCAATGAAGGGATTTTCTCGCACTATCCCGTGAGTGATGACCTGGGGGAAGATGCCATGGCCTTCACCGGGCGCCAGACCACGATGTTCCAGGAGCTGGTGAGCATGCTGAAGGAAAACGGCATCGATCCGGGCCTCGTGCATATCCAGAACAGCTACGGAATCCTGAACTACGGGGACATGGGCTTTGACTACTGCCGGCCGGGGCTGCTGTACATGGGCGTCACCAGCAATGATGCCATTCCGGTGGTCAATGACCTGGACTTCATTCCGGCACTGTCCCTGCGCACCCGCGTGGAAATGGTCAAGGACCTGCAGCCGGGGCAGACGGTGTCCTATGGCCGCCATCACGAGGTGCAGCAGCCGGAAACCATCGCTTCGCTCGCCATCGGCTATGGTGACGGACTGCCCAGGCTCATTTCCAACAAAGACCTGACGGTCCTGGTCAACGGACAGGAGGCCCGGCTCGTGGGGAACATCTGCATGGATCAGTGCATGGCGGATGTCACGGGCCTGGACGTGAAGCCCGGGGATGTGGTGACACTGATCGGTGAAGATGGCAGAAAGCGCGTGACGGTGGATGCGATCACCCGGTGTTCGGAGTCCATCAACAATGAGACGTTCTGCCGCCTCACAAAACGGGTGCCGCGGTTCTTCACCGGAACCGGCGATCCGGATGCGGTGAGAAAACAGGCAGCGGACCAGGAGGATGCAGATGGCGGGCACTAAACGGCAGTACGGCGCCATTGACATTGCGCGCTATGTCTCCGCCCTGCTGGTGGTGGCGATCCATGTCTACCCCTTTGTGGACATGTCACCGGTCTTCAACCAGTATTTCATCGCCATTGTATGCCGGCTCGCGGTTCCGTTTTTCTTCGTCGTGTCCGGATACTTTTTCTTCCGGAAAATCCGCCGGAGCGAGACAGAAGAAAACCGGGAGAAGCTGAAGGACTACCTTTGGCGCATCGGCAAGATCTACCTGATCTGGACGGTGATCTACCTGCCCTACACCATCTGGAACTACGCCTCGGCGGGGTTCTCCTGGCAGTCGATTTTCTCCTGGGTGCGGGATTTCTTCCTCAACGGCTCCTATTACCACCTCTGGTTCCTTCCGGCCATGATGCTGGGCATGGTCATTGTGTGGTTCCTGTATGAAAAGCGCGGCATGATGTTCACGCTGAAAGTGAGCCTGGGGCTCTATGTCGTGGGGTACCTGATCAACATCTACGCCCCGTACTGGGAGACGCTGCCCTATGTGTCCATCCTGTACGGCTTTTTCCAGAAAACCCTGGTGACAGCGCGGGACGGTTTCTTTTTCGCGCCCATGTTCCTGTCCCTGGGGCTGCTGCTCGCAAAAACCAGGCGGGTGCGTGCAAGGGCGGCGGGTACTGCGTTTGCCATCTCCATGGTGCTGCTTGTGGGAGAAGTCGCCATCTATGGAAAGCTGGGGATCCTGGAGGATCTGTCCTGTATGTTCCTCATGCTGATTCCGGCGGTATTCTTTCTCGTGGACTGGCTGCTTGTGCTGCGGGTTCCCTGGAATCCCGGCTATCGCACACTGCGCCAGGACAGCCTGCTGATCTACACCAGCCACATTCTCTTTGCGAGGATTCTGCTGATGATTCTCCCCGGGGCCCATCTCGCGGTGTATTTCCTGACACTGGCTTGTGCCCAGGGCTTCGCGTTCCTGGTCACGACGAACATGAAGCGATGGCCCATCCTGCGAAACCTGGTTTAGGCCGGGACTGCAGACCTGATATCCATAGTCCGGAGGCGTGCCCTCCGGTTTTTTTGATGGCCGGGTAAAAAAGGGCAGGGGATTGCCCGGTCAGTAACACAAGGGTGAAAACATGGACACAGTGCCGGATACCGGATCCCGGAGGCCGCACATCCGGGGGTTGAATCATTTGTGACCCGGCGTGCCGGACATCCCGCTATGCGGTTGTCCGGGTGGTCGAGTACACTGGAGTGGTACCCTGGGCAGGCCAGGGTGGCCGGCCATGGCAGCGGCAATGGAAAGAGAGGCAGACACATGCTGAGAATTTCACAGGTGAAAACACGGGACACAGACAGACGGTCCATCGAACATGCACTGATGAAAAAACTGGGACTGAAAAACGGGGATTTGAAACACTGGACCATTTACCGCAGATCCGTGGACGCCAGACACCATGATGTGACCTTTTCCTGGATCATTGATGCCCAACTCCGCAACGAAGCCAGATACCTGACGAAAAAGGATGTCCGGCCGACGCCGGAGAAACCGGCCCCGTTCCGGCCCAAAGGCGTCATTGCCCTGAAGACCCCTCCGGTCGTGGCGGGGTTCGGGCCGGCCGGCATGTTTGCGGCTCTGGACCTTGCAGAACACGGGTACCGCCCCATTGTGCTCGAGCGGGGACAGAAAATCGAACAGCGCCGGCAGGACGTGGACCATTTCTGGAAAACCGGAGAGCTGGATCCGGAATCCAATGTCCAGTTCGGTGAAGGAGGAGCCGGGGCATTCTCCGATGGCAAGCTGACCACCCGCAGCCGCGATCCTCTGGTGGATGAGCTCCTGGAGACCTTGCATGCCCATGGGGCGACTCCGGACATTCTCGTGGATGCCTATCCGCACATTGGCACGGATGCCTTTGAGGCCATCATCCAGAGCATCCGGCGGCGGATCCTGGAACTCGGGGGCGAGATCCGCTTCGGGGCCAGACTGGAGGAAGTGAAGATCGAGGACGACAGACTGACGGCGATCAACGTCAACGGCCGGTGGGAACCCTGTCAGGCCCTGATCCTGGCACTGGGGCATTCGGCAAGCGACACCCTCCGCCAGCTGCATGAAGACGGCATTCACATGGAAAGCAAGCCGTTCCAGGTGGGAGTCCGGATCGAGCATCCCCAGCGCTTCATCAACGAGGCCATGCTCCATGATTTCAAGGACGATCCCCGGCTGATTCCCGCCCGGTACACCCTGACGGCCATGGCCGACAACGGAAAGGGCATCTACACCTTCTGCATGTGCCCCGGCGGCTATGTCATTGCCTCCAGTGCCCAGCCCGGCCAGCTGGTGGTCAACGGCATGTCCTATGCCGACCGCGCGGGTGAGAACGCCAACAGCGCCCTGCTGGTGCAGGTCAATGAATCCGACTACGGACCGGGGCTCTTTGACGGCCTGGCCTATCAGGAGGAAATCGAGAAACGGGCCTTTGCCCTGTCGCCGGACTACCGCGCCCCGGTGCAGAAAGCCGCGGACTATCTCGAGGGTGTCGTCAGTGAAAGCCTGTCCACCAGACCGACCTATGAACCGGGGACCGTTCCGGCGGATCTGAACACACTGTTTTCCGATGAAGTCAACCACGCCCTGCATCAGGGGCTGCTGGATTTCGAGCGCAAGGTTCCCGGGTTCCTGGAGGGCACGATGACCGGCGTGGAAACACGGGCTTCCAGTGCGATCCGGATTCCCCGGGACAAAGTCACGCGCATGGGGGATGAAGGCATTTATCCCTCAGGGGAAGGCAGCGGCTATGCAGGCGGTATCATGACGAGTGCCATTGACGGGGTGAAGAGCGCCCGGGCACTCATGGACCGCTATGCGCCCTGTGTACAGTCTGATACAGAATGAGGTCTGTTTTCAGCGATTATGGACAACTGTCTGGCTGAAAAGGGCAGTTTGATTCCGTTCATGATTCATGCCCGCTATAATGAGATAAACAAGTTTAGAAGAAAGAAAGGAGTATGAATCATGAACATCAGCGAGATCATGGCAGAGACAGGTTCGATCATTGTCGGCCGTGATGCGCATTCGAGAATCATCGTCCGCTCCAAACAGGACGGAAGCATCTGCTGGTACAACAGCCTGGAACGGGCTGCGAGCCGCGATGCAAGAATCCGGGACCTGCACCTGGACGCAGCAGTTCGCTAGAAGAGCATCACGCCGGAGAATGAATCCGGTCTCAGATACACACAAGCCCCCGCGGTGCATTCCCCATGTGCTGCGGGGTTTTGCATGTACAGAGCGGCCCTTTCGGACATCCGGCTGTAAAGCGGTCTCTCTTTCCTGTTCCGAATGCTGCCGGACCATGGACCGGCGCAATGGGCATGACAGGACGAAAAACGGAATCATGCTCCTACACTGATACTATGAAACCAATGAATCTCCCAAAATACGATACAGTCCCGGCTGCCTTTGATGCGGTTGTTTCGCGGTGGCCTGACGAGCTGGCGGTCCTGGACGGTAACAGGCCCTGGACTTTTTCGGAACTGAACGATCTGGTCAATGACATCGCGGGGATTCTGCCAGACGAGCCGCGAATCGGCATCATTCTGGATCATTCCATTCTCATGATTGCCTCCATGCTTGCGGTTCTCAAAGCCGGCAAAGCCTATGTGCCCATGGAACCGGATTTTCCCGTGGAGCGCATCCGCGACATTCTCCAGGAGGCAGAGATCCGGACAGTGATCACACAGAAGGCATACACAGACCGGCTGCTTCCGGATGTGAAGCCCCTGATCCTCACACTGCCGATGGTGCATCATGACTTACGGCAGCCTGCCGTGAGCGGGGAGGATCCTGCCCATATTCTGTATACCTCGGGATCCACCGGCCGGCCCAAGGGGGTCTGTGTGCTGCAGCGAAACCTGATGCATTATGTGCGGGCTTTCCATCATGAATTTCACAATGGGCCGGGGGACATCATGCTGCAGGGGTCGGTGTGCACGTTTGACATCTTTGTGGAGGAAGTGTTCACGACGCTGCTGAACGGGGCAGCTCTCGCCATTCCGCATACAGATGAGTTCCACGCACGCATGCAGTACTGCGAAGACCACGGCATTACCTTCATTTCGGGATTTCCGTGGCTGGTGGCGCAGATGAACAGCGAAAAGCTCGTGCCTTCCCGCCTGCGGATCCTCATCAGCGGCGGGGATACCCTGCATCACTCCCAGATGGACACGATTGCCGACAGGGTCCCGGTGTACAACACCTATGGGCCTTCCGAAACCACGGTCTGTGCCAGTTACTACTGCGCCAGCGGAAAGCAGCCGCTGGCGGATGGATCCCACCCCATTGGCCGTCCTGTTCTGGGTGCCTCGATGGAAATCCTGGATGAAGCCGGCAATCCGGTACCAACCGGCACAACGGGAGAGATCTGCATCTATGGCAACGGTGTGTCAGCGGGATACATTGGGGACCATACCCGGGAAAACCTGGCGTTTGACCACAACATGTATCACAGCGGAGACCTGGGATATCAGCTGCCGGATGGCAATTTCGTATTCCTGGGACGCAAAGACCGTCAGGTGATGGTCTATGGCAAGCGTGTGGAGCCGGAGGAAGTGGAAAGCGTGATGGAAAAATGCCCCGGGGTCCAGGAGGCGGTGGTCACCACCTGGATGGATCCGGAGGGCAGCAGCCATCTCCATGGCTGGATCGTGCCGGAACCGGATCCGGAGAATGAACAGATACCTGTGGCAGAGCGGGATCTGACGGAGCGGCTGAAGTCATGCCTGTCCCGGCATCTGACGCCCTTCATGATTCCGGAGTCCTTTACGGTCCTTGCGTCCTTGCCGCGCACGGCCAATGGCAAGGTGGACAAAGAAGCCCTGGATGCCCTGGGGGATGACAAAGACACCATTCAGGACCGGGAGGATGGCCAATGATCCGGGAAGCTGCCCCGCGGGATATGGAGACGCTGCTGGACTGGCGCATGGAGGTTCTGGACCATGTGTTCCCGGGCCGGGACCTGTCCGGACTGCGTGCGGCCAGCCGCCGGTATTACCAGGGGCAGCTGGGCAGCGGACATATTGCCTGTTTTGCCCTGGAGGAACCTGGAAATCCTGCGGGAGAGCAGGAGGCGGGAAGTGCCGGAGACTGGAAGGAGCGGATCATCGGCTGCGGCGGCATCTGCCTGCAGCAGGAAATGCCAAGTCCCGACAACCCGTCGGGCCGGTGCGGGTACCTGATGAATATTTATGTGCGGCCAAAGCACCGGCATCAGGGCCATGCCAGGGGCATGGTGGACTGGCTGATGGATCAGGCCCGCGCCTGGGGAGCGGAAAAGATCTGGCTGGAGGCCAGTGAAGAAGGGCGCCCATTGTATGAGACACTGGGGTTCACGGATCTGCCGGCAATCATGGCAGTCGAACCAAACAGAACAGACGAACGGCCGGCCACCGTGCAGCCGGCTGGAGGGGGAACAGAACATGATGGAAACAGTGAAGCTTTTTGACGGCAGACGGTTTCTGCTGCGGCAGCAGGAACAGGGAGAGAATCTGCCGCTGGTCGTGTGCATTTTTCACACCCAGGGCACGGAGGTGATTCTCGAAGCGGTGGACCGGCCCCTGAACGTGCTGATGCCGCTGGATCTGGAATGGGACGAGGATCTGTCGCCCTGGGCTCACGATCCGGTGGTGATGAAAGATGACCATTTTACCGGACAGGGACCGGTCTTTGCGAAAACCGTGGCCGAAACAACAGACTGGGCCAGAACACTCACCGGCAGCACGAAGGTGATCCTGGCGGGATATTCCATGGGAGGATTGTTTTCTCTTTTTGCCCCCACGGTTGCGGGTGCATATGATGCACTGGTGTGCGCCTCGGGTTCCGTGTGGTTTCCCGGGTTTACGGAGTATATGAAGACCCATGCCTTCCTGAAACAGCCCGCAGCGATCTGGCTGTCACTGGGGAATAAGGAAACCCAGGTGAAAAATCCCGTGCTGCAGACCACCTGGGACTGCATGGAGGAACTGAAGCAGCAGTTTGGGCAGGAGGGCATTGTCTGCATGCTGCATCAGGATCAGGGCAATCATTTCCAGGATGCGGCTGGCCGGATCGCCCGGGGCATTCTCTGGAGTCTGGAGCAGCTTTGAAGACCGCCATCATTGATGTGGGCGGCGGGATGCAGGCGGCGTTTGCTGCGGGAGTCCTGGCCTGTCTGCAGGATGAGCATATATCCTTCGATCTCTGTTACGGGGTGTCCGCCGGTGCCGCCAATCTTGTGAATTTTCTCACCGGTGATATGGAGGCTTCCCGGTCATTCTATCTGGACCCCGAGGCGCGCAAAAAGGTGTTTTCCTTCAGCAACTTCATCACCAAGGGATCCTATGTGGATTTTGACCGAATCTACAATGATTCCGAAAAGCTGACCAAAGCTCTGGATGCCGACAGCAGTCTGACGGTTGTGGCGACCAATGCCTTCACGGGGAATCCTGCCTACTTCACAAAACGGATGCTGGAAAAACATGGTCTGGAGATACTGAAAGCCTCCAGCAGCCTGCCTCCGGCGTGTCCGCCGCATCTGGTGGGCAACATTCCGTACCTGGATGGCGGCATTGCCGACCTGATCCCGGTGAAGAAGGCCCTGGAGCAGGGGGCGGACAAAATCGTGGTCCTGTCCACCTACCCGATGCAGGAGGAAGCGGATCTGGAGAAGTTTTACAGTGCGGCGCTGCTCTTTGACTGGAAGTATCCGGGGGCGGCAAAAGCGCTGCGGGAAAATGTGATCCGGTACAACGAGGCCGTGGCCCTGGTCAGGCAGCTGGAAGCTGAGGGGAAGCTGTTGTCCATCTACGCCGACGATGATCATGGCGTGCAGGCCCTGAGTCGGGGAACGGCAGGTGTGCAGGAGCTCTGGGACCAGGGATATGAGAAGGGAAAACTGGTCCGGGATTTCCTGGGGGCAGACAGCAGACACAGCTGGTGGAGACGACTGCTTCCGTTCATTCCGCCGAAACCGCCCATTTCGCCCATTCAGAATGATCAGCAGAGCTGAACATTCTGAAACGGCGAAATGCAGGGGTGGAGTACTGTTGCAGATAGTGCCGGAAGCCGGGAAACAGTGCCACGGGAGAAAAGATTGCGATGGGATGAAAAAGCTGCCCGCCGAACAAGGGCAGCTTTTGATTATTTGGAAGACTGAGACTGAAGTTGAGAAGCAAGTTTTTCGTAGGCGCTTCTGTCGATGGATTTCAGAAGATTCAGAACCTCCTGTTTGCCTTCAGCACGACCTTCCATCATACCTTCGGCACGACCTTCGATCATACCCTCGGCACGTCCTGCATCTTTGCCATCAGCGTAGAAAATGTTGTTTTCCTTTTGCATAATTTTGATATCCTCTCTTTCCTTCTTGTTTAAATGGATGCCCTGGCTTTCCAGGTAGGCATAGTCCCGCTCTTCGTGCGGGAGCAGAAAGACGTTGTACAGAACCTTCTGCAGATCTGTGGCGTTCTCCGGGGGAATGCCAAATTCGACGCCCAGGATTGTCGCAACAGGCTGATTGACCAGCTGTTTCATATACTCTCTGTTTTTTTCAGTATACCATTCTCCGGGATTCTCGAAGAATGCCTGCAGAATGCCGTCACCGGCAGATCCGGGAATGACCCGCGGTGGCTGGTCAATCACTTTTCCCATTCGGGGAAAGAACCAGATGGAGAGCAGCTGCGGTCGCTCTTCGTATCGTTTCACCGGCTTGAATGTGTCAAGAATTCCATGGGCATAGACATTCTGTCTTGCAGTCATGGAATATCCCGGATGTTTTTCCAGCTGCATTTCATAATGAATCAGAAACCTGGAGACGGGGATGGAGTCCAGTCCAACAAGATTCGCGGATCCCAGAGAGTCAGCGTGCAGGATATGGCCGCCGAAGCTGAATTCTGTGTTTCGAAGGGTGATCACGCGACGGGAATCGCGGTGAAAGCTGTCCACGATGTCTTCCACATCAAGAGCGTGAAAATCCGGGTGAAGCTGTTTGATGAGAAACGCCGCCAGATCGGCGATCTGGATGACCTTCTTGAAGGAACTGTCGTAGATGTTCAATTCGTCAATCATGTCTGTCACTCCTGTCGTTCATTTCACAATGAGTGCGGACCGGATCAGATCTGTGATGTGGAAGCAGCCGGTCATGGCAATGAAGCACAGTTTCCGGTCTATACTCTCTGTAGCGGCGCCTTGGGTAACAACAAGATAACAAGATAAGGGCGAAACAGTCAACTCTGGCTGGTGAATTTGATTAAAATGCCTATATATTGCATTTGGCGTTCACACCGATAGAGAATTTCCTGCCCGCCCCCAGTTTCAGGCGGCATGAAAAGGAGATTCCTGACCCATTTGGCAGCGAGTGTGAACCTCGCCGCCAGATCAGATGCAAACGATTGCGCCTTCTGTGCCCGTCCCCTGCATGGGGCCCTGCGCTGTCCGTGCCCCATCGGCAGCCACCTGCCTGACAGCGGCGCATACCAAGGCCCGGCAGGACGGCCGGCTGTACAATTTCTGGTGCGAAACGTAAAATGAAACTAATGCCGGAGGGAGGAAATCCCGTGCTTTTTCGACCAGACTATTACATTTCCCATTATTCGAATCTTGACCTCGACAGGCTTAAACGCCGGGGCGTCAAGCTGCTTTTGTGCGACATCGACAATACCCTCGTGGCCTGGAACGACCGGGACAACAACGTCCGCGTGAAGCGCTTCATCAGCAAAGTGAAACGGGCCGGGCTCAAAGTGGCGCTGGTCTCCAACGCCATGCCCAAACGCGCCAGCCGCTTTGCCCGGGACCTGGGGGTGGAAAAAGTGTTCTGCCTGTCCTGCAAGCCGCTGCCCCGCAACCTGAAAAAAGCCATGCGCTTCTACCACGTCAAGCCGGAAGAAACCGCACTGCTCGGGGACCAGCTCATGACTGATGTCCTGGGAGCCAACCTGGCGGGGGTGTATTCGATCCTCACGCACCCCATCACGGAGAGCGATAAATTCGATACACAGATCAACCGGTTTTTCGAGAACCGGATCCTGGATCACTACGAGAAAAAAGGCGTGTTCAAAAGGAGGGAATTCGATGACTGAATACTGTAAGGGATGCGGCGTGCAGCTGCAGAACGAAGATCCCGATGCCCTGGGATACGTGCCGAAACTGGACGCCTCCTATTGCCAGCGGTGTTTCCGCATCCGCAACTACGGGGATGTCACCATTGACATGAAGCAGGGAATCGAGTCCTCGAAGACCCTGGACAAAATCAATGAAGTGGACGGAACGGTGTTCTGGGTGGTGGACCTGTTTGCCTTTGAATCCAACATGATTTCCCGCCTGAACAAAAAGCTTCCCGGCAAGGACATTGTCCTGGTGCTCACCAAACGCGACATCCTGCCGGAGTCCCTGTCGGATGACAAGATCTACGAATTTGTGGACCACCGGCTGAAGGACGAAGGCATCGAAGTCAGGGACATGCTCATCGTCGGCGGGCTGCTCAAACACGGGGAAATGGCACAGGAATCCATCGAGAACCTGAAAGCGGCCATGGACTATTACCGGAAGGGCGGCAATGTCATCTTCATGGGCACCGCCAATGCCGGAAAGAGCACGCTGATCAACCAGCTGCTCCATTCGGGGGATCTCACGGTGTCCCGCAACCCCGGCACCACACTGGATCTCATTCCGATCGAACAGGATGGCTGGACGATTTACGATACCCCGGGCATCGAAAACCACCACAGTCTGCTCTCGGTGCTGCCCGCGAAGGAACTCAAGACCGTGATCCCCACCAAGCCCATCCGGCCCTTTGTGTCGCAGATCTACGAAGACCAGTCCTTTGCGGCCGGCGGCCTGGCCCGGCTCGATATCCAGACAGATGGAAAAGCCACCGTGGTGGGCAACTTCTCGCGGAACCTGCCCATTCACCGGGGCAAGCTGGCGAAAGCCGATGAACTGTGGACCAGGCACCTCAACGGGATGCTCTCTCCGGCGGCCGACACCAGTCTGCTGACAATGCACACCTGGCATGCCCCGAAGCTGCAACCGGGTGAAAAAATGGATGTGGACATCGCCGGGATCGGATGGTTTACCGTATCCGGAGATGTCAGGGACATCTATGTAAAGGTCCACAAGGGCGTGGACGTGACGTTTCGAAAGGCGATGATCTGATGATTCTGAATGCATCTCAAAAGAAGACACTCCGTACCCTGGGTCAGGGCATGCCTGCCCTGCTGCAGGTCGGCAAGGACGGACTGAGTGAAAATACCGTGAAAAACCTGGACATCCAGCTCGATGCCCATGAACTCGTGAAAATCAACCTGCTGAAAACCGCACCGCTGGATGTCCGCGAAGCCGCCATTGACCTGGCGGCTGCAACGGGGGCCAATGTGGTTCACATCATCGGGCGGACAGTCCTGCTGTACCGGCCCACGAAGGAAAACAAACTGGGCGTCCGGCTGTGAGTCAGGCGACAGAGAGCCCCGTGCACGTGGATGCCATTCCCTCCCGGTCTGTTGTCAGCCGGGTGCCGGATGTGGCTGACACCCGCCGGCGGGTTGTGCTTCTGGGAGGATCCTTCGATCCGGTGCATGCCGGGCATCTGGCCATGGCCCATGCGGCCCTTGACCAGCTGGAGGCAGATGAAGTGTGGTTCATTCCCGCCAGACAGGCGCCGCTCAAGAGCCGGCAGCTGACCCCGGGAGAGCACCGGAAGGCCATGCTGGAGATTGCCCTGAAAAACGAACCGCAGATGCGGGTGGAAACCTGTGAGCTGGAGCGGGAAGGGGAGTCCTTTACCATTGATACAGTCCGGTACCTGAAGAAACAGTACCCGGACTGTGACTTTACGTTCCTGGTCGGCAATGACCAGGTGGAGCAGTTCCACAAATGGAAGGAAGCGGATGCGCTGGCACGGCTGGTAAAATTCGCGGCGGTGGCCCGGGATGGCAGAAACGTGAAGACGAAGTATCCCATTCACTTCATCCACATGGATCCGGTCCCGGTGTCGAGCACCGAAATCCGGACGGGAAACCGGCTGAACTACGTTCCGCAGGAGCTCCTGGACTATTTCTATGCGAACCGGCTCTACTGCAAGGACTTTGTGAAAAGCCGCGTCCCCGACCGGCGGTATATGCACAGTCTGTCCGTGGCAAGGCTCACGGAGGAATTCGCCCTGGCAGCGGGACTCGATGGACAGCAGGCCTGGCTCACAGGTCTCTTTCATGATGTCTGCAAGGCCATGCCGGTGGACCGCATGCGGCCATGGCTTGAAGCGGTCTGTCCGGAGGAACTCACCATGCATCCCGCTGCGTGGCACAGCTATGTGGGGGCACAGGTGACGGACCGGGTCTTCGGGATCCATGATCCGAGGATCTCCAATGCCATTTTCCACCACGTCAAGGGAACCAGCGACGATCCTTTGGCCATGTGTGTGTTCTGTGCCGACAAGCTGGACCCCCTGCGGGGATATGACAGCTATGACCTCATCGATTTGTGCCGGCGGGATCTGAAAGCCGGTTTTGAAAAATGCAGGGCATCCAACCGGGAATACGTGGATGCCCACAGGAAGGATGCAGTATGGACCAACTGACCCGCGTCGTGATCGACGCCATTGAAGACAAAAAAGGCACGGACATCCGTGTCTATGACATGAAGACGCTCTCTCCGTTCATGGACACCATGATTGTCTGCAGCACACAGAACCTGCGGCAGAACAATGCCGTGGTGCAGAGCATCAAGGACAAGCTGAAGGAAGAAGGCCTGGAGTGGGACATGCGTGTGGAAGGACGCCAGGACTCGAAGTGGATCCTGGTGGATCTCAAGGATGTCGTGGTGAATGTCTTCGTGCAGGATGAACGGGACTTCTATGGCCTGGACAAGCTGTACCGGGATGTATTCATTGACCGGACCGAAGAAGCGGACTCCACCGGCGAAGAACCCGGGGCATGAACTACGACATTCTGGCCCGGTACTACGATGCGCTGGTCAAGGACGACGAAGCCACCAGGCACTGGGTGCACTGGATCGGCAGCGCCGGCAGCACCCTGCTGGACTGTGCCTGCGGTTCCGGGGAAATCACCAGACAGCTGGCAGAGAAGTATGAAGATGTCCAGGGAATGGACCTCTCGCCGGCCATGATTGAAGCCGCTGCAGCCAAGGATACGGACCACAAAGTCACCTGGTCCACCGGGGACATGACCGACCTGTCGGGATTTGGCACCTTTGATGTCATCACCTGTCTGTGCGATTCCGTGAACTACCTGGATGAAGCCGGGTTTGTCCGGTGGCTCGACCAGGCATGGACTCACCTGAATCCCGGGGGATACCTGTATTTTGACATGCACAGCCAGGACCGGATCGAAGAATTCAGGGAAGGCTATGCCGAAGCAGGGACCTTTGAGGACGGCACCCAGGTCCAGTGGCTGATTGAAAGCGAAGACAATGTGCTGTATCAGGATTTCGCGTTTTATCTTCCGGATGGCAGGACACTGCAGGAACACCACCTGCAGTACATCCATGATCCGGAGTTTGTCCGGCAGGAACTGGAGAAACGGTTCACGCTGGAAAGCGTCGTGACGGACTTCGACCTGCCGGGGCTGCAGCCGGGGGAAAAGTATTTTTATATCTGCAGGAAGAAGGAGACCGCATGATTGGAATCATAACCGCCATGGACTCGGAAGCCGCGGCGATCAGAAGCGTGATGCACGTTGAAAGCACCACGGAAACCGCCGGCATCGTATTCTGGACCGGCACCATAGAGGGGGAAGACGTGACCCTGGCTCTGGGGGGTGTGGGCAAGGCCCTGGCGGCAATGGCGGCCACGCTGCTCATTGAACTCTGCGACCCGGATTATATCCTCAACGCCGGGGTCGCCGGCGGCCTGCGGGATACGCAGAAAGTCACGGATCTCGTGATCAGCAGCCGGATCATCCAGGGTGACTATGACACCTCGCCGCTGGACGGACCGGAAGGATTCGGAAAAGTCTTCGATCCCGACATCCGGCTCGTGAACCACGCCCGACAGATCCTGGACGAACTCCAGCTCCCGAGTGAACTGGGAGAAGTTGTCAGCCAGGACAAGTTCGTCGCCCGTCCCGAGGATGTGGCGTTCATCCGCTCCCACTGGCCGGGTGCCGCCTGTGCGGAAATGGAAGCCGGGGCCATTGCCCAGGTGGCCCATGCCTTCCGGGTTCCCTTCCTGGCGGTCCGCGCCCTGTCGGATGTGACGGGGCATGACGACAACCCCATGGAGTTCGAGAAATTCACGGAAGTGGCAGCGGAAAACACCGCCAGGTTCATCCGGACATGGTGTGCGTGCCTGTGATGGTAAAATAACGGCGGAGGCGATTGATATGAAAATTACAGACAGCGCCAAAGACGTCCTGCAGCAGGCACTGAACGAAACCGGTGCCCACGGACTGCGGGTCGCGATTCAGGAAACATGCTGCGGCAAGAGCCCGGTGATCGGACTGGATGTCTATACAGAAGACGACCAGCCGGAAACAGTCAATGACATCAACATCGTGATCCCCGAAGAAGCCCGGGATGTCGTGGATGGCCTGGAGATCGACCTGGTCAACGGGGAACTCGTTGTGCTGAACACCGTCTGCGGATGCGGCGGACACGGTGACGGCGGGTGCTGCGGGGGACACGGAATGTATTATTACTGAGCACCTGTCCGTGTAACCTGAATCCGGCGCGGAAAGTATGCAATACGGGACCTGCGGAGGGCAGGAAGGATTTTTCGGACAGACTCCGGATTGGTTCTTGCATTTTGCAGCCACTTCGATTATAATGGAAAAACAAGATGTAGATACGCAGCAAATAAAACACCACAATATGTAGTGAAACCGTATCCGCAAATGCTTGCGGTGCGGTTTTTTTGTGCAGGGGGTAAGCATGAGGATTCAAAAAAGGGACGGGCGTATTGTGCCTTATGAAGAGGATAAAATCACAGCCGCCATTGAGAAAGCAAACAATGAAGTAGAAGAGAAGGACAGGGCGGGCGGGGCCCTGATCCGGGAGATTCTGGACGCGGTCCAGGAGGAGGGCAGGGAACTGCAGGCCGTGGAACATGTGCAGGATGTGATCGAGCAGCATCTGGTGCAGGGAAACAAGTATGCCCTGGCCAAAAAATATATTGTATACCGTTACCAGCGGAGCCTGATGCGGAAATCCAACACCACGGATGAATCCATTCTGAAGCTGCTGCGCAATGAAAATAAGGAGCTGGCAGAGGAAAATTCCAATAAAAATACACGGCTGGCCTCCACCCAGAGGGACTATATCGCGGGCGAGGTGTCCAGGGATGTGACCAGGCGCATGCTGCTTCCGGAGCATCTGTCCATGGCCCATGACAATGGCGTGTTTCATTTTCATGACGCGGACTATTTTATCCAGCCTATTTTTAACTGCTGTCTGATCAATATCAGGGATATGCTGGACAATGGTACATCCATAAACGGAAAAATGATAGAGTCACCCAAGAGTTTCCAGGTGGCCTGCACGGTTACCACACAGATCATAGCGGCCGTGGCCAGCAACCAGTACGGGGGGCAGTCCGTGAACATTAAGCATCTGGGCAAATACCTGAGAAAAAGCAGGGAAAAGTTTACCCTGCAGCTGGAAGAAGAGTTCGGCGGCAGCCTGGATGGGGACACAAAGGAAAAAATCGTGGAGATGCGACTTCAGGACGAGCTGCGCTCCGGGGTCCAGACCATACAGTATCAGATCAACACCCTGATGACCACAAACGGACAGTCTCCCTTTGTGACGCTGTTTCTGCATATTGATGACGAAGATCCCTATATCGGGGAGACGGTCCGCATTATCGAGGAAATATTGAGACAGCGCCTCCAGGGAACCAAAAACGAGATGGGGGTGTATGTGACGCCGGCGTTTCCCAAGCTGGTGTATGTGCTGGATGAAAACAACTGTCTCAAGGGCGGGAAATATGACTATGTGACCAGGCTGGCGGCAGAGTGTTCTGCAAAGAGGATGTATCCGGACTATATTTCCGCTAAAAAGATGCGGGAGAATTACGAGGGAAATGTATTTTCCTGTATGGGATGCCGTTCCTTTCTGTCGCCCTGGAAGGATGAAGAGGGGAATTACAAATGGGAGGGCCGCTTCAACCAGGGCGTGGTCAGCCTGAATCTGCCCCAGATCGGCATTGTCTCCCAGGGCAATGAGGAAATTTTCTGGAAGAGACTGGATGAGCGCCTGAAATTATGCCATGAGGCCCTGATGTGCAGGCACAAGGCCCTGCTGGGCACTTCTTCCGATGTGAGCCCCATACACTGGCAGTACGGCGCCATAGCGCGGCTGAAAAAGGGGGAAAAGATAGACAGACTGCTGAAGAACGGTTATTCCACCATGTCTTTGGGGTATATCGGGCTTTATGAACTGACCTGGCTGATGAAGGGCTGCAGCCATACGGCTCCCAGGGGAAAAGAATTTGCCCTGCGGGTTATGGATCATCTGAAAGAGGCGGCGGCAGAATGGCGCCGGGAGTCTGGCATCGGATTCAGCCTTTACGGGACGCCCGCGGAGACGCTCTGTTACCGTTTTGCCAGGATAGATAAGGAAAAGTACGGGGATATTCCCAATGTGACGGATAAGGGATATTATACCAATTCCTACCATGTGGATGTGCGGGAGCCCATTGATGCCTTTGAGAAATTCACTTTTGAGAGTGAGTTTCAGAATAAGTCCCTGGGAGGCGCCATTTCCTATGTGGAGATTCCCAGTCTGCTGAACAATGTGCAGGCGGTGGAAACGCTGATCCGTTTTATTTATGACAATATTCAGTACGGCGAGTTTAACACAAAGTCAGATTACTGCCATGTATGCGGTTTTGACGGGGAAATCCGCATCAATGAGGACAATGAGTGGGAATGTCCCCAGTGCCACAATAAGGATCACGCCAAAATGAATGTGACCAGGCGTACCTGCGGCTATCTGGGGGAGAATTTCTGGAATACCGGAAAGACAAAGGAAATCAAATCCAGGGTGCTTCATTTATGAATTATGCGGTTATCAAAAAAACGGATGTGGCAAACGGCCCCGGGGTGAGGGTGTCCTTGTTTGTCAGCGGCTGTACCCATGGCTGCAGGGGATGCTTCAACCCGGAGGCCTGGGATTTTCATTACGGCCAGGAGTATACTGACCGGACGGAGGCCGAGATTCTGGAGGCGCTTGCGCCGGATTATATCAGGGGTTTCAGCGTGCTGGGCGGGGAACCCCTGGAGCCGGAAAACCGGAAAACGGTGCTGGGGCTGCTCCGGAAGGTGAGACAGCGTTTTCCCGGAAAGGACATCTGGTGCTACACCGGATATGAATACGAGAGGGATCTTCTGGGCCGGAAGGGTGGAACAGGGACGGAAATTCCGCCGGACCGGGGCGGGAGAGGGACGGAATTTTGCAGGGATGGAATCGATGAAATTCTGGCGCTGCTGGATGTACTGGTGGACGGGGAATTTATGGAGGAGCAGAAAAACCTCCGGCTGGCTTTCCGGGGCTCCGAAAATCAGCGGCTGATTGACGTGAAGGAATCCCTGCGTCTGGGAAGGACGGTCTGCCTGGAAGAATGATCCCAAAATATGACTCAAAGCGGGGATTCACTGTGTCCCCGCATGATTTTTAATGGCCTGAAAACTTTCTTTGCTGATGACATGCTCGATTTTACAAGCGTCTTCCACGGCAATCTTTTCCGGGACGCCCAGCCGTGTCAGCCAGGAGGACAATAACTTATGTCTCTCATAAATCATCTCCGCAATTTCCCTGCCGGAAGCTGTCAGCGTGATGAAGCCGGAGCCGTCCACGGAAATATGCTTTTTTTCCCGCAGATGCTTCATGGCCACGCTGACACTTGGTTTTTTGAAACCCAGTTCGTTGGCAATGTCCACGGAACGGACCACGGGAAGTTTCTGACTCAGGATCAATATGGTTTCCAGGTAATTCTCTGCCGATTCATTCACTGTCATGGCATGCTCCCTTCTTTTGCATTTTTCAATCAAAATCCCCTGAACACTGCGGCCGGATTCCCGGACTCTTGTGTATGGCGGTGGGACAAGCCGCAAGGGTGTCTTGGTTCAGTATAGCATGGAAAATATCTCTTTGCAAATTTTTCCACTTGGTGATTGACAACTAATATGAATTAGTATATACTAACTAATATAAGTTATATAAAACTATATGGGAACGGCCGGAAAATGCAGGCGGAACCGGATATATGGAAAATAGTTGGGAAGGAGGATGAATATGCCATTGTCAATGGCCCCAAAGGGGGAGCGTCATGTGATCGGAAAAATAGGCGGAAAGGGAGATACCAGAAAATTTCTGGAGAGCCTGGGCTTTGTGGTGGGCGGTGCAGTGACTGTGATTTCGGAAGCCGGGGGGAATCTGATCGTCAATGTGAAAGAGTCCAGAATCGCCATCGGAAGGGATATGGCGAACCGGATTATGGTCCGGCAGGAACCGTCCTGAAAGGGAGGCCCGGAACAAAGGGAGGAAACGGAAAGGAAAAAAGCCCCAGGGGGCTGAAAAGGAGGGAGACATGAAAACATTGAAGGAGACTGCCTGCGGGCAGACTGTGAAGGTGAAAAAACTGTCCGGTGAGGGACCGGTAAAAAGACGTATCATGGACATGGGTATCACGAAAGGCGTGGAGATTTATGTGAAAAGAGTGGCGCCCCTGGGAGATCCGGTGGAAGTCACTGTGAGAGGATATGAATTATCCCTGAGGAAGGAAGATGCGGAGATGATCGAAGTGGAATAAGCAGTCTACATCGTTCATGCTGCATCCTTTTTTGGGAGCGATAGTTAGTTTAAACTAATAAAAGATAGATGTGACAAATTATAAAACAGCACCATTCTGCAGCAAATGCCTTTGAGAAACAAAAACTGCCAGAAGGGGAGCCCGGGCGTTTTTCGCGCCTCCGGCAGGGGCAGAAATGTGCCGGCCCGTGAAAAGGCTGACAAAGGGCGGCACTGCAGGGGAAAATCAGGAGAGAGGGAGTAAGAAAATGGCCATAAAAATTGCGCTGGCAGGAAATCCCAACTGCGGCAAGACAACTTTATTTAATGCTTTGACCGGCTCCGGTCAGTTCGTGGGCAACTGGCCCGGAGTGACGGTGGAAAAAAAGGAAGGGAAACTGAAAAAGGAGTACGCGGACATAGGTTCCGAAGATGTGATCATCACGGATTTGCCGGGAATCTATTCCTTGTCGCCTTACACACCGGAAGAGGTGGTGGCAAGGAATTATCTGATTCATGAAAGGCCGGATGCCATTATCAATATTGTGGACGGCACCAATATTGAGAGAAACCTTTATCTCTCCACCCAGATTCTGGAGCTTGGCATACCGGTGGTCATGGCAGTGAACATGATGGATATTGTGGAAAAATCCGGGGATACCATATATGTGGATAAACTGACCCGGAAGCTGGGCTGCGATGTGGTGGAAATTTCCGCGCTGAAGGGAAAGGGCATGGAAAAGGCGGTCACCAGGGCCCTTTCCCTGGCACGGGAGAAGAAAGTGACAGCGCCGGTTCACAGATTTGCCCCCGGGGTGGAGGCTGCCATCCGCGCGGTGGAAGGGAAGCTGGGGGATGCGGTGGAGGATGGCAAGAAAAGATTTTTTGCCATAAAGCTGCTGGAGAAAGATGAGAAAATACCGGATCTGGCCGGGAAGCTGCCGGATGTGTCCCGGGAGATCGCAGACCTGGAAGAAGCTTTTGAGGATGACACGGAAAGTATTATCACCAATGAGAGATATGTTTACATTTCGGCCATGATAAAGGAGTGTTTATCCCGCAGAGACGGCCGGAAGTCATCGGTTTCGGACAAAATTGACCGGATTGTGACCAACCGTTTTGCGGCATTGCCCATTTTTGCACTGGTGATGACGCTGGTATATTATGTGTCCGTGACCACAGTGGGCACGATTGCCACGGACTGGATGAATGATGGGGTGTTCGGGGATGGCTGGCATTTGCCGGGCACGGGCAGTGGGGCCTATGAGGAGGCCCGGGGCACATTTGCGGAGAATGTGCTGTTTACGGAAGAATTAAAGGCAGAGGTTTCCGGGGCGGCAGAGGCAGGTGTGACGGGCGCCGGGGAGATTCTGTATGCCATGGAGGAGGCTGATTTCGGCGGTTTTGAGGAGGCTTACGGCGCTTACGGGGATTCCCTGGCAGAGGCGGGATGGGATATTTCAGGAATGGTGGACCCGAAGCTGGAGCAAGCGCCGGAACCTGCGGAATATGGCATATGGGTGCCCGGTATCCCGGCGCTGGCGGAAAAAGGCCTGGAGGCGGCGGGATGTTCCCAATGGGTAAAGAGCCTGGTTCTGGACGGTATCATCGGAGGCGTGGGAGCCGTGCTGGGATTCGTGCCCCAGATGCTGGTGTTGTTTCTGTTTCTGGCGTTTCTGGAAGCCTGCGGTTACATGGCCAGGGTGGCGTTTATCATGGACCGGCTGTTCCGGAAATTCGGGCTCTCCGGAAAATCCTTTATTCCCATGCTCATCGGCAGCGGCTGCGGGGTGCCTGGCATCATGGCATCCCGCACCATAGAAAATGAGAGGGACCGCAGGATGACCATTATAACCACAACCTTTATTCCCTGCGGCGCAAAACTTCCCATAATTTCCCTGATTGCCACCGCCCTTTTCGGGGGTTCCTGGCTGATTGCGGTGAGCGCCTATTTCCTGGGGGTGGCGGCTGTGGTTATCTCCGGCATCATTTTAAAAAAGACGAAAAGATTTGCGGGAAAACCGGCTCCTTTTGTCATGGAGCTTCCCGCGTACCACTGGCCTGCGGCGGGAAATGTGCTCAGAAGCATGTGGGAGAGAGGGTATTCCTTTATCAGAAAGGCCGGAACCATTATTTTGCTTTCCTCCATTCTGATTTGGGCGGGATCCTGCTTCGGCATGGTGAACGGAGGCCTTGGATTCAGCACGGAGCTGGAACTGTCGGACAGCGTGCTGGGTGTTTTGGGCAATGGCATCAAATGGATTTTCCTGCCCCTGGGTTTCGGGGACGCCACAGCCGCCATCGCCACCATCATGGGACTGGTGGCAAAGGAAGAAGTGGTGGGAGTGTTCGGGGTGCTGGATTTTGTGAATATGAGTAGGGCAGCCGCATATTCCTTTTTGGCTTTCAACCTGCTGTGTGCGCCCTGCTTTGCGGCCATGGGCGCCATCCGGCGGGAGATGAACAGCGCCGGATGGACCTGGTTTGCCATCGGGTATCAGTGTGGGCTGGCCTATGTGGTTTCCCTGATCATCTACCAGCTGGGAAGCCTGTTTGCCGGCAGCGGCAGTGTGCCGGGTGTGGCAGCGGCGGTGGTTCTGCTGGCCGGAATCTGTTATTTTCTGTTCCGGCCCTTTCCGGAAAATGGGACCGGGGCTTCCCGCAAGGGGGGAAAACCGGGCTGTGCCGTGTAAATCCGGCTTCGCCCCAGGGAACGCACATACGCTGACAAAGACCGGGGAATTTTAAATTCCGCGTCCCGCCGCTGCCGCCGGCGGGGCGGTGGGACTCAGGCCGCTTTCAAAATGTGAAACTCATTTGCAAAACGGGAAGGTCGTGCAATTGCCCTGCGGCAGGGACGTATGGACATGAGAAATACCATTGAGGAGGGGATTTCTGCCATTGGGGCGGGAAGGCTTGCATCAATGGTATTTTTTTGTTATTCTGACCATGCAGTTGAGGCGTAACTGTAACAATAATCTTCCTTATGCGGAAATTCCGGATATTGCCGAGTGGGATTTCCGCATAAAAATGTTAAGAATAGCCGCATTTTCAGAAGCTGAACGGCTTATGCAACAGAGTTGAAGAAAGGAGCAGACCATGCTCAGGATCGGGATTTTATGCAGCCCAAAGGAGCTGGGGGAAGAGATTGCGCAGATTCTGGAACTGCTTTTTGCCCAAAGCGGGCTGGATCCCCCGGTTCTGCTGCTTTCGGAAGAAAAAAGGCAGGAGCTGGAAAGATGTTCCTATCTGGTTCTGGGCCGGGAAGAGGGGGAGGAAGCCTTTCTGCTGGCGGAGCGGATCTGGGAGGAGCTTCCCGATCTGCCGGTTATCTTTATCGCCCGGGATGTGAAAGAGATTTTCAGGGCGCTGGGGATGCCGTTTTTCCATACGGTCCGGAGTTTTGCCCTGGAGGAGGATCTGCGGGCTGCCGTCAGAAAAATCACGCATTTCAAAGTACCCCTGACAGAGAAAATTGATTTTGTGTGCAACGGAAAGAAACTGCTGGTGCGGCGCAGGGATATTCTGTATCTGGAAAGCGATCATCACGATGTCCGGCTGCATCTGACAGCCTCCTCCCGGAGGAGGGAGCCTCCCGGCAGCGGAGAAGTCTGCGGGAGTGGAGGAGAGTGCCGGAAGGGGAATGCTGCCGGGAGCGGAGGAGAGTGCCGGAAGGGAAATGCTGCCGGGAACGGGGATATTTTGCCGGAAGGGGAAATTTCCTGCGGCGGGAAAAGAGTGGAAACGGTCACAGAAACCCTGACGCAGTGCGAAGAGAAGCTGAAAGGCCTTGGGTTTGTGAGAATTCACAGAAGCCTGCTGGTGAATATGTATCATATTGAAAGCATGGAAAAAGATTTCATTGAGATGGCAAACGGGGAGCGGCTTTATATCAGCCGGTACAGGATTCAGGAGGTACGGTTCCAGTTTGACAATTATATCCGGCGGCTGGGATTTATGTAGCATGGCGGCCCGGGCCAGCGCCGGAGTATCCAGGCACAGACGGTCTGTGCCTGGACAGCCGGCGGCGCGGCGGGAAGGAGAACGAAAATGAGCATTCGCGTGGAACACTTAAAAAAAGACTTTTCTTTCTATAAAAAGGATATGGGAATCAGGGGATCCCTGCATAATATTTTTCATAGGGAGATGCTGGTCAAGTCGGCGGTAAAGGATATTTCCTTTTTCGTGGAAGAAGGGGAGATGACCGGTTTTATCGGCCCCAACGGCGCGGGAAAGACCACCACCCTGAAAATGTTGTCGGGCATCCTGCATCCATCCGGGGGAACGGTGGATATCAACGGTTTTGTGCCCTGGGAGAGGAAAAATGATTTTAAAAGGCAGATTTCCATTGTGATGGGGCAGAAAAACCAGCTCTGGTGGGATCTGCCGGCCAGTGACAGCTTTTATCTGAACAAATGCATTTTCGGCGTCGAGGATAAGGCATACCGGGATGTGGTGGAAGAGCTGGCAGAGCTTTTGGATGTGAAAGAACTGGTAAATGTGCAGGTGAGAAGGCTTTCCCTGGGGGAAAGGATGAAAATGGAGGTGATGGCGGCCCTGATTCACAGACCGAAGATCTTGTTTCTGGACGAGCCCACCATAGGCCTGGATATTCTTTCCCAGCAGAAGCTGCGGGAATTTCTGAAATATTACAATGAACAGTGGAAGACCACCGTGATCATCACCAGTCATTATATGGCAGATATTCAGGCATTGTGTGACCGGGCGGTGATCATCAACCAGGGACAGCTGGTATATGACGGAAAATTGAACGACATAAACCGATTTTTCGGCGAAAAGAGACTGGTGTCCATCAAAACCGCGGAGACGGTTGCCGGGGAGCAGTGGGAAACCTTCGGGCGGGTCAGGGAAATGAATCCCCGGGGAGCAGTGCTGGAGGTACCCCGGGACAAGACCAGGGAGATTCTGGCATCCGTCATGGCGGCCCTGCCGGTGGAGGACTTCACGGTGACGGAGGTTCCGCTGGAAGAAAGCATTGCCCGGTATTACCAGAAAACGGGATGAGGGACAGGGAGCTGGAAGCGAAAAACAGCGTGAAGGATACACATATAACAGAACCGAGTGTTCCCCTGCCGGATTGGCAGGAGGCCGGTCTGCATAGGGACAAAATTGGAATAAGAGGTGACAATGCTATGAAAACATACCGATGTGTGTTTTTGATGGGGATGGAAAAGGCCCTGGAATACCGGGTCAGCTTTCTGCTGAGCATGCTGAGCGCGCTGTTTCCCATCATCATACAGACTGCCATGTGGAATTATATTTACGGGCATTCGGACGCGGAGGCGGTCTTTGGCTATGGGCATGGACAGATACTGATGTATACCCTGCTTGCCACTTTGGTGTCCCAGATCGTAGGCGCCGGGGTGGAGTGGGAGATCAATGATGACATTAAAATGGGGGGGCTAAGCAAATATCTGGTTCGTCCGGTGGGATATAAAGAATACAGGCTCAGCGGATTTCTGGGAGAGAAGCTGCCCAGGTTTATGGTGATCGGGCCGGTGGGAACAGTGATCATTCTGGGAGCCGGTCTTTTTGGAGGAATGCCTCTGTCTGCGGCAAGAGGTCTGGCATTTCTGATAAGCCTTGTACTGGCAGTGGTCCTGAATTTTTATATTTTTTATTGTATCGGCCTGCTGGGTTACTGGCTGACGGATGTGGACAAACTGTTCGGCGCCGTGAGCATCGTGATTACAGTGATCAGCGGAGGTATCTTTCCCATGGATATTTTCGGGGGAATCGTGGAAGTTCTGGCCGGCCTGCTGCCCTTTGGATATACCACCCAGTTTCCGGTAAATATTATCAACGGCCGGTTTGGCTGGGAGAAAATCGGAGCCGGTTTTGCTTTTCAGGCAGGATGGATCCTGGTGTTTGTCTGTCTGGGGGAACTTATGTGGAGACAGGGAATCAAGAGATACATGGCAGTGGGAGGCTGAAAGCCCGGGAGTAAACTATAACAGACCATAGGCCTGCGATGCACGAAAACCGTGCAGAAATGGGGTAGAATAGGACTGCCATGCATGAAAACCATGCAGAAATGGAGTAAAATATGAAACGATATATAAAACTTCTGGGTGTTATTATCAAATATTCCCTGATGTCAGTCATGGAATACCGGATCAATTTTGCGGCGGGTGTGCTGGTGGAAAGCGGATGGATGATTATCAAGCTTTTGTACGTGGCCATTGTATACAAAGCAGGTGTGAGTATCGGCATCCTGACACCGGACCATATTATGCTTTTTGTGGGAATTTACACACTGATGACGGGGATTTACATGCTCTATTACGGTAACTTCTCTTCCCTGCCGGCGATGGTGCAGCGGGGCGAACTGGATTTGTATATCGTCAAGCCGGTTTCCCTGCAGTTTTACATGACTATGAGGAGACTGGATTTTTCCCTGCTGGCGCCGGATTTTGTGGCGGGGATTGTGCTGATCGTCATAGGATGGAAACGGGCAGGGCTGCCGGTGGGATTTGTGGAGGTGGGAGGCTTTGTGTTTTTCCTGATTACCGGGAGCCTGCTGACTTACAGCATGTTTCTGCTGCCATACCTGCTGTGCTTCTGGACGCTTTCGGTGGGCGGCATCGGGGATATTACTGCTGCCCTATGGGATTTCAATAATATGCCTTCCGCCATTTACGGGAAATGGATGCAGCGAATCGGCACATTTATCCTGCCGGTTTTTGTGATCACCAATTTTCCGGGATTGTTCCTTATGGGAGAGCTTTCTGCCGGGCTGATACTGTGGGGAGCCCTGGTGCCGGTTCTGGTTTTCCTGATAGTGAGATGCGTATGGAAACGCGCCATAAGGAATTACAGCAGCGCCAGTTCATAAAATTCCGCATACCTGCCCATGACTCTGATCTTATGTAACAGTTCAGACAAGGCACTGAGATGTTACGGCTTTACCATTCTGGTTTTATATTGGCTTTATATTCTGTAAATTTTCACTATACAAAACCAAAATTCATGCTATAATGTATAAGACGCCAAAGAAAACCAAGCGCCCCGAAGGGGCATTTGGTTTTCAGGCGTCGATAACGAGAAAGAGTCCGACGAAGTCGGACAGGAAGCGCGAAGCGCGATCTTTCGAGTGAAGAATAAGACGTCAAAGAAACAAAAAAGGCCCGAAGTGGCATTTGGTTTTGCGTCTCTTTTGTGAAAAGTGTATCCCAGAGAAACCCAGGCGGCCGGAGCGTATATTTGTTTTCTGGCCATATAAATTTTTACTGTGAATTTGGAGGAAGATAAGCATGAAACCTTATGGTGTAAATGAACTGAGAAGAATGTTTCTTGATTTTTTCGAGAGCAAGCAGCATCTGAAAATGAAGAGTTTTTCCTTGGTGCCTCACAATGACAACAGTCTTTTGATCATCAATTCCGGCATGGCGCCCCTGAAGCCATACTTTACGGGGCAGGAGATCCCGCCCAGGCGCAGGGTGACCACCTGCCAGAAATGCGTGCGCACAGGAGATATTGAGAACACCGGAAAGACGGCAAGACACCTGACTTTTTTTGAAATGCTGGGCAACTTTTCTTTCGGGGATTATTTTAAGCATGAGGCGATTGCGTGGAGCTGGGAATTCCTGACGGAAGTGATCGGCATGGACCCGGAGAGGCTGTATCCTTCCATATACTGTGAGGATGACGAGGCCTTTGAAATCTGGACAAAGGAAGTGGGCGTGCCTGCGGAAAAAATCACCCGTTTTTACCGGGACGAAAATGGCGCCTGCGATAATTTCTGGGAGCATGGGGCAGGCCCCTGCGGTCCCTGTTCCGAAATTTATTATGACAGGGGAGTAAAATACGGCTGCGGCAGACCCGACTGCAAGGTGGGCTGTGACTGTGACCGTTTTATGGAAGTGTGGAACAATGTGTTCACGCAGTTTGACAATGACGGCAAGGGCAATTACACGGAGCTTTCCCAGAAAAATATCGACACCGGCATGGGGCTGGAGCGGCTGGCGGTGGTGGTGCAGGATGTGGACACAGTGTTCGACATTGACACCATGAAAGCCATTCGGGACAGAATCTGCCGGATTGCCGGAGTGGAATACGAGGCCGATCCGGAAAAGGATGTATCCATCCGGCTGATCACGGACCATATCCGCTCTACCACATTTATGGTAAGCGACGGCATTATGCCTTCTAACGAGGGGCGGGGTTATGTGCTGCGGCGTCTGATCCGCCGTGCGGCGAGACATGGAAGGCTTCTGGGAATCGAAGGAAAATTCATGGCAGATTTAAGCGAGACGGTAATTCATGAGAGTAAGGACGGGTATCCGGAACTGGAGGAGAAGAAGTCCTTTATCCTGAATGTGCTGACCCAGGAGGAAGATAAATTTGACAAAACCATCGACCAGGGCTTAAGCATCTTAAATCAGATGGAAGCGGAGCTGAAGGAAACAAACATCACGGAACTTTCCGGCGAGAATGTTTTTAAGCTTTATGACACATACGGATTCCCGGTGGACCTGACAAAGGAAATTCTGGAAGAGAAGGGCTTTACCGTGGACGAAGCCGGCTTCGGCGTCTGTATGCAGCGTCAGAGGGAGATGGCCCGCAAGGCCCGCAAGGTGACCAATTACATGGGCGCGGATGTGACGGTGTACGAATCCATAGACCCGGCCGTGACCACGGAATTTGTAGGATATGACCGGCTGACCCATGATTCCAGGGTGACGGTGCTGACCACGGAGACAGAGCTGGCAGATGCCCTGACGGATGGACAGGCCGGCACCATAATCGTGGAAGAGACGCCTTTTTATGCCACCATGGGCGGCCAGAACGGCGACAGGGGCGTCATCACAGCCGCGGATGGCAGCTTTGAGGTAAAAGATACGGTGAAACTGCTGGGCGGTAAAGTGGGGCATATCGGAACCGTCACCAGGGGTATGATCAAAGCGGGAGATCCTGTGACATTGACAGTGGATGCGGACGGAAGGGGAGACACTTGTAAAAACCACAGCGCTACCCATCTGCTCCACAAGGCATTGCGGGAAGTGCTGGGCAGTCATGTGGAGCAGGCAGGTTCCTTTGTGGATAGGGAAAGACTGCGGTTTGACTTCAGCCATTTCACTGCCATGACCCGGGAGGAATTAAGCCGGGTGGAGCAGATTGTGAACGAAAAAATTGCGGAGAGCCTTCCGGTGGTGACGGAGGTCATGAGTATTGAGGATGCCAGGAAAACCGGCGCCATGGCGCTCTTCGGCGAGAAATACGGCGAGACAGTCCGCGTGGTGAAGATGGGAAGCTTTTCCGTGGAGCTGTGCGGCGGAACCCATGTAAAAAATACATCCGCCATATCGGCCTTTAAGATTCTGTCTGAAAACGGTATTGCAGCCGGTGTGCGCAGAATCGAGGCATTGACGGGAAAGGCCGTGTTTGCCTATTACAAGGATCTGGAAAACACCCTGGAAGAGGCGGGCAGGATATTGAAGGCAAATCCGGCCAGCCTGGTGGAAAAGATCAGCCATATGCAGGCAGAGATGAAGGCGCTGTCCTCAGAACTGGAGTCCCTGAAGGCGAAAGCTGCCAGGGAAGCCCTGGGGAATGTGATGGACAATGTGAAAGAAATCAAAGGGGTGAAATTCCTTGCAGCCAATGTGGGCAATGTGGACATGAACGGACTCAGGGAGCTGGGGGACCAGTTAAGGGAGAAGCTGGGCGAGGGAGTGATAGTGCTCTTATCCGAAGCCAACGGCAAAGTGAACATGATTGCATGTGTCACTGACAGCGCGCTGGCCAGAGGCGCCCATGCCGGAAACCTGATCAAGGGAATTGCCGGAAAAGTGGGAGGCGGCGGAGGCGGCCGTCCCAACATGGCCCAGGCAGGAGGCAAGAATCCCGCAGGAATTCCGGATTGTATTGCCGAGGCGGCCAGGGTGCTGGAGGGTCAGCTTGCCGGGTAACTTATAAATTGAATCGTCAGGGCTGCCGCATGCAGGACAAGTTCTTATCATGCGGCAGTCTTTTTTTATGCGCAGGCCCGTACAAAAGTGCGACTCATCGCACTTGGAATTATGCCGCTAAAGCGCCGTACGGGCCGCGCGGCGGGTAGTGGGGAAACGCATTCCCCTATTTGATTTCGGAAAGATAGTTTTGTGTGCGCTTTCGGATGATATTCAGAAGCAGGACCGCCCATGTTCAGGTGACATTTACCGGCACATCCGGCCATACCCTTAAGTTGTTGTATATTTCCGGGATGTTATGGCCGGGTTTCTTTGCTTTTGCAATGACAATGGGCATATGCTATTGACATTAGATTTACAGCGTGCTATCATATTGGTGATACATATGTTTCGACACTTCTGCTGTATCAGCGACTTTACTAAATGTTAATGGGAGGCGACAAAATGAGACAATCTCCGAAAAATGTATCACCGTTCAGCAATCAGGCCAGAAACACTTATGTCATAGAGCATATTACGGAATCACTTCTGAAGCTGTTGCAGGACAAGCCTGTGGGAGATATATCCATCAGCGAATTATGCGACCTTGCCGGTGTCGGAAGAGCTTCGTTTTATCGGAATTTTGAAAGCAAAGAGGATATTCTGCGGGGATATATCAGTAAAATATTCAAAGAATGGACGGACGAAGCGGGCGGAAAAGAAAACAGACCTTTAAACGAATTGCTTGGCTTACTGTTTGCGCACTTTGAAAAACACAAAGATTTTTACAGTCTGTTAAATGAAAGAAACCTTGTGTACCTTTTGAAAGATGTGATTATCGGGTTATACGGACCGAATCCCGGACATTCAAAGGTGGAAGCATATGCAAGGGCATATGTAGCATATACGCTGTATGGCTGGATTGAAGTATGGTTTCAGCGTGGAATGCAGGAAACCGCAGAAGAAATAGCGGGGATGTTTCAGGCACAAGGGCTTTGACTGACTTGCTTTTCTGACATGATTTGACATTCATTTTTTCTTTCATCTGGGCATAATGAAAATGAGGTAACAATTTAATTATGCGGTTTCCGCTGAGAAAATGCAGGAATTTTTAAGTAATGAATGCAGTTTCAGTAAAAGGTATGCGTGACGAAGCACGCATGGAGGTGTAAAATGAAAGAAAAAACAAAAGGAATGGCAACAGTCATCAGGGCCTTCACACTGATCTTTGTGGTGGTTCCCCTGTCATGGATATCCCAGGATGGGACGGCAAAAGCCGCCGGGGCAAGCACTGTCATTGTCTGTGAGGAGTCTTCGGAAGATGCAACGGCAGACTGGCATGTGATGTTGGAACGACTGGGAGAGGCCATACAGAACGGCCGGGGAGAGAATGTGAATTTTTCCGTGGGAAATACTTTTGAAGTGCCCGTGGAGATTCTGCAGAAACTGGCAGGAAAAAATGCCACCCTGGCTTTGCTGACGAATAACGGAATTACGTTTAGTATAAGCGGACGTGACGTGAGAAGAAGCGATATTCCGGTGTCTGCAGACCTGACTTTCGAATCGGTGATCCCTGAGGAAGCAAAAAAGCAGGCTGGGGGAAACCTGATTGCGAAAGAGTTTTCCATGAAAGAGAAGGACCCCTATCCCTTCTGCATCAATCTTCATGTGGGCCTGGGGGAGGAAAATGCCGGAAAACATGCCGTGCTTTATTCCTATGATGAGGCTTCCGGTGCCATGAAGCAGGAAGGTATCTACAGAATCAACCCCCAGGGCCACGCCATGTTTGCCCTGAACCGAGGGGATGAATATGTTGTGTCGGTCATGGGCGGGTGTACGGTTTCGGCCGGGGATACGCTTTCCCATATCGCTGTCAGAAACGGGGTCAGCCTGGGTGCCCTGAAGGCGGCAAATCCCCAGATCCGGGACATGGACCTGATCCGGACAGGGCAGCTGATCAATATTCCGAAGCCATAGGTGCAGGCAGAGGCACAAAAGAGGAAAGTGCAGAATGCAATTCAGAAGTATATTGGACAAAGAAGAAAGTTCTTACAAGGGAAAGCTCCGGCCGCCGTTTTTTCAGGATCTGAACCTGGACCGGATTACGGAGCGGATCCGGCTGGACTGGGGAGAGGAAATTTCGTCTTTTTATCATTATTTTCCCGAAAACGGCGACTGCGGGGATTACCGCAGGGAAGTGCTGGCGGATATCAAAGAGGCGGGGCTTTACGAACCTTTGTGCACCTTCTGCAAGGCCATGAAAAGGCGAAGGGAAGCCGCCGCCGCAAAGGGGGCGGTGGAACTGCGTCTGCAGAGGGCAGTATGGCATATCCGTGAAACCGGATACTACTGTGATGCTTTTGCGGGGCTGTTCCAGGGCCTTTTGGGCAAAGAACTGCATTCCCGGGGCATGAGTGCGTTCCGGGAGTATCTGGGGGCATATCTGGCAGGGGATTTTTTTGGAAACCTGCAGGAGGAAAGCCGGAAACTGCTGGAAGACATGAAGGCGTTCCGGCTGGTTCTGACTTATGAAAACGACAGAATTACCATATCCTGCGGGGAGACAGAAGGGCGTTATGACGCCTTTCTGGAAAAACTTTTTCCGGGAAAAAAGGAAAAACTGAGAAGTCCTTTTGAGGCAGAGCCGGAGCTTGCAGATCTGGAGCGGGAGCTGCTGAAAGCCTTTCGGAAACGGAATCCGGAGTTTTTTGAGGCGGCAGAACGGTTTTACGGGGAATATGGTGAATATGCAGACGATAAACTGATACGTTTTGCGTCGGAGATCGGGTTCTATCTCTCTTTTCTATGCTTTTCGGGCAGGATGCGGGAAAGGGGATTCTGTTTTGCCACACCAAAGATCATAGACAGGTTTCCGGAATGGGGTGCTGGGAACTCTCCGGGGCAGGCCTCCTCCGTCCGGGAAGCAGGAACGGAAGAGCAGCCGGAGAACCTGAAAGCCGCCTGCGGGGACGCAGAACCCGCCGTGGAAGAGCAGCCGGAAATCCTGGAAGCCGCCTGCGGGGCAGAAATGTCCGCAGTGGGCCTATATGATCTGGCGCTGGCCTGCACGGGACGAGAAGTGGTGACCAACGACATGTTTTTTAAGGAGCAGGAACGTTTTTTTGTACTCACCGGCCCCAACCAGGGCGGCAAGACCACCTTTGCCAGAAGCCTGGGACAGCTGGTTTATTTTTCCATGATGGGTCTGGATGTGCCTGCGGTTTCGGCGAGAGTGTACCGTTTCCCGGATATTTTAACGCATTTTTCCGTGGAAGAGAGCGTGGAGACCGGGCGGGGAAAACTGAAAGAAGAATTGACGAGACTGGCCCCCATGATGAAGGATTTGGGGGGAAGGCATGCGTTTGTGGTCATCAACGAACTGTTTACCACTGCAGCCAACTATGATGCCTGCATTATGGGCAGAAGGGTGCTGGAGCATTTTCTGGATAAGGGCTGTTTTGGAATCTATGTGACCCATTTGGGCGATCTCAGCGGGAAAGACGGACGGGTGGCGGCGCTGCAGGCCATGGTGGATGACAGGGGGGTACAGAATTTCAAGATTGCCAGAAGCAGTACCCGGTCCCGGACAAATGCCGTAAACCTGGTGAGTAAACACGGTCTGAGCTATGAGAGACTGAAAGAGAGGCTGTCATGAGAGCATGTCTGCTGTATGCCCAAAGAGAATGGCCCGGTGAGGAACGCTATTTTGACGAAAAAGCCATTGTCCAGGATCTGGGACTGGACACTTTGTTCCGGGCCGCCGCCAGCGAAGTGGTGCTGGAGGAGGAAAAAGTAAAATGCATCGGCAAACCGGACCCGGATCTGGAGGACGCCATGCGGAAGGTGATGCTGGTTCCCCTGAAGACGGAGGAGGAAATTCTGTACCGTCAGGAGATTCTGCGGGACTGCCATGAACTGGAGGATTTGATTGACGGGCTATATGAATTTTCGGGAAAGGTTCTGGCAGACTGGGATAAGCTGGGCCGCAGGGCCGCAGGCAGGGCGGGAACCCGCAATTCTCCCGGAAACCTGATCACGGAAATTCGTGTGCTGCGCCTGTTTGTCACAAGCCTGTCAAGGCTGAAAGAACTGCTTGGAGAATACCAGACGAAATTTCGTTCAAAAGGATTCATTTCCCTATATGAAAGGCTGCGGAAGGAATTTTCCCATGAGCTGGAGCAGGGACTGACCCGGATACTGGAGGGAATTGCCTTCTATGCCAGTGACAAGGAACGAGACCAGGAGACTTTTTGGGAAACAAAGGGAAACAAACCCAGGATTGTGCTGGGCTGCAGCATGGGGGAGGGGCTGAAGCTGAAGGATTTCGGGCTGGAGGAGGTGGAGACGGATGTGAAACGCTGTCATCGCCCTGCTTCCCTGATCCGGCGTGCCCAGGATTTTATCAGTGAAAAGACGAAAACCCTGGTCTGTATCCAGAGGGAGACTGGTCTGTGGGAGCAGGCTGAGCAGCTGGAATACAGTACGGTGCGGTATATCGTATCCTGCTGTGATCCCTTTTTCAGCGCCTTCAACGGATTTTTCAGACAGCTCCGTTTCCAGGCAGCCTTTTACCGGGGAGCAGTCAATCTGAAACATCATCTGGAGCGTTTTGGGCTGCCCATGTGTTATCCCAGGGTGGGAGGAAGGGAGACGCTGTGCTTCCGGATGCTGAAGGAGCCGGTGATGGCAGTGGAACAGCATCTGGAACCGGTGGGAAATACCTGTGATATGGCCGGTAAAAAACTGCTGATCATCACGGGAGCCAATCAGGGGGGAAAATCCACTTTCTTACGGAGCATCGGTATCGCCCAGGTGATGATGCAGGCGGGGCTGGCCGTGAGCGCAGAAAGCTACGAAAGCGGCATTTTTACCAGTTTTTTCACCCATTTTACCAGAAGGGAAGACAGCGCCATGAACAGCGGAAGGCTGGATGAGGAGCTGGGACGCATGAGCCGGATCGTGGATCATCTGGGGGAGGATTCCCTGATTCTGCTGAACGAGTCTTTCGCATCCACCACGGAGCTGGAAGGCTCCGTCATCGCCTACGATATTGTCAGGGCCCTTATGGAGGCGGGCGTGAAGGTGCTGACTGTCACGCATCTGCTGTCCTTTGCCAGGAGAATGTATGACCAGTTTCGGGAGTCCCCGAATTCGGGGGTGGAATTTTACAGTGCCCAGCGCATGGAGGATGGAACCCGTACATTCAGAATGGTGCGGCATGCCCCGGAACTGACCAGTTTCGGGCTGGATTTGTATGACCAGATGATCGGGAAAGACCAGTAAAAAGATTTTGCAAAAATTTATGTAAAATATGTAAAAAAGAGTTGACGTGGCAGGCTTTTGTGGTATAATAAAAAATGTGTATACGCCATGTGCGCTACATAAATAACCCAATCAGTCATGTTGCTTGAGGGACTGAAGGGAGGTCGGGTGAAGATGTCAAACGTAATCGTAAAAGAAAACGAAACTTTGGACAGCGCTCTGCGTCGTTTCAAAAGAAGCTGTGCCAAGGCTGGTATCCAGCAAGAGATTCGCAAGCGTGAGCATTACGAGAAACCTAGCGTAAGACGTAAAAAGAAGTCTGAAGCAGCTAGGAAGCGTAAATATAACTAAGCGACATGTCCCCGGCTATAAAGCTGGGGATTTTGTATGTGCAGAAGAGCCGGAAGGCAGGGGCAGGAGAAGAGAGACTTTTGTCTGTCCGGTAGCAGGGACCGGCGGAAGAGATAAGTTTCCGCAAGAGTTATGGCATATATTTGGCCGCATTCTCATATTCTATAGACAAAGATAAGGAATAGGGAGTGTGGCATTTTTTATGTCTGAGACGACAAAGTTCAGGATAAAGGACACTGGGGAAAAAGATCTTCCGGGTCTGGTTTTCCGGTTTCATTTTTTGGGGGAGAGCGGCTCACGGCAAAGGAAGCTGCGGGCGAGAAATGTCGCGGCTGTGTGGCTGGCGCTGGGGATGTTTTTTCTGAGCGTTCTGCCTGCAAAGGCCAATGTTACGGTTTCGGCTCCTTCGGTGATCCTGATAGAGAGTTCCACGGGGGAAGTGATATATGAGCTCAATTCCACGGAACGCAGGAGCCCTGCCAGCATTACAAAGATTATGACGCTGCTGCTGACTTTTGAGGCCCTGGACGCGGGAAAAGTACATCTGACGGATCAGGTGACTACCAGCGAGTACGCCAGTTCCATGGGAGGATCCCAGGTATACCTGGCAGCGGGGGAGATACAGACCCTGGAAACCATGATCAAGTGCATTGCGGTGTCCTCCGGCAATGACGCCTCTGTGGCGGTGGCAGAACACATAGCCGGCAGCGAGGAGGCATTTGTGGCCCTGATGAATGAAAAGGCCCAGGCGCTGGGTATGGCGGATACGCATTTTGTGGACTGCTGCGGGCTGAGCGATTCCGACGAACACTATACTTCTGCCAAAGATGTGGCGATCATGTCCCGGGAACTGACTACCGCACATCCGGATATTTTCAATTACACCAAGATCTGGATGGAGGATATTGTACATGAGACAAGGCAGGGAACCGTGAATTTTACCCTGAGCAGCACCAATAAAATGCTGAAACAGTATCAGTGGACCACGGGGCTGAAGACGGGATCCACCTCCAAAGCAAAATACTGCTTTGCCGCAACCGCGTCAAAGGACGGTATTGACCTGATTGCGGTGGTCATGGGGGCGCCGGACTATAAGACTCGTTTCGGGGACGCGCAGACCCTGCTGACCTACGGTTTCGGGGTATGTGATTTGTACATAGACGAAAACAAGGATGCCCTGCTTCCCATTGCCGTAGAGGGCGGCGTGGAGGATGAGACGGATGTGAGATACCAGAAAGAGTTCCGGTATCTGGATACAGGGGGCAATGATTTGTCCACGGTGGAGAAAGTGCTGGATCTGCCGGAAAACATACAGGCGCCAGTGGAAGAGGGGGCGGAAGTGGGAAAGGCCAGATATCTTCTGAACGGCACGGAAATCGGCAGTGTGTCCATTCTGGCGGCAGAAAATATTGAGAAAGCGGGATATGGGGATTATCTGAGGAGAATTTTTGACTTTTTCCTGCTGCTTCCCTGACAGCGGGTCCGGATTTCTGTTTCGGCGCTGCAGCCTGCAGTTTTGCGTACCGGAGCGGGGGAAGCAGAGGGGCGGTTATCCCGGAGCCGGAACAGAATCTGGAACCGGTTCCGGACAAAAAGCAGTTTATGAGGAATGATATGGCAGATATACTGATTACTTTGTTTGGGCTGGCTGTACTGGTCTGCGTCTGGGTTATGCTGTATGACAGCAACCGTTTTGTGGTAAAAAAATATACCGTGACGGATGACCGGATCAAAAAGCCCTGCAAAACCGTATTTTTGACGGATTTGCACAATAAACAGTACGGAAAAGAGAATCATGTTCTTTTGGAGGCAATCCGGGAGGCGCGGCCGGACCTGATCCTGATTGCGGGAGACATTCTGACGGCACAGCCCGGGGCTTCCATGGAGCCGGCGCTGGATTTTTTGAAAAAACTGGCGGAAGAATATCCTGTCTTTTATGCAAACGGCAATCATGAACACCGGCTGAAGCTGTATCCGGATGTATACGGGGACATGGCACGCCGGTACGGGGAGGCGCTTGGAAAACTGGGAATTGAGCCGCTGGCCAATGCCCATGTGTTGCTGCCGGAATATGGGCTGGCAGTTTACGGTGCGGAAATCCATGAAGATTTTTATAGGCGCTTTTCCCTGACGAAGATGCCTGCGGAGTATCTGACGGAAACGCTGGGACAGGCTTTCCGGGAACAATACACTGTCCTGCTGGCCCATAATCCGGATTATTTTCCCGAGTATGCCGCATGGGGGGCGGACCTGACGTTGTCGGGGCATATTCACGGCGGCATGGCCAGGGTTCCGTTCTGGGGAAAGGGTGTCATATCGCCCTCCTGGCATGTATTTCCAAAGTATGACGGGGGGATTTTCCAAGAGGGGAAATCGGTGATGGTGCTGAGCCGGGGGCTGGGAAACCATACGGTTCCGGTGAGACTGTTCAATCCTGCGGAGTTATGGGTGGTGGAATTTTGTCCCCTTGGGGCGGACCCGGAAGCCGGGGCGGATATCCCGCGTTCACAGTAATGTGGGGCGGGCTGCCCTGCCGGGAAACATATGTTTTTCTTGAAATTAAGGGGAAAAAACGGTAAAATAGAGTCTTGGGTTGAGAAAATCCGGAACATTTCCGGGAAATTGTGACAGAAAGCATATATGAGGATGCCATGGCAATACCTGTAAAATTGGAAGTGTTTGAAGGCCCGCTGGATCTTCTGCTTCATTTGATCGATAAAAACAAAGTGGATATATATGACATTCCCATTGTGGAAATCACGGAGCAGTACCTGGATTACATCAGGAAGATGGAAACCAGCGATATGAACGTGATGAGCGAGTTTCTGGTGATGGCGGCCACCCTCATTGATATCAAATGCAGGATGCTGCTTCCCAGGGAGGTGGACGAGCAGGGGGAGGAAGAAGACCCCAGGGCGGAACTGGTTCAAAAGTTACTGGAATATAAAATGTATAAATATATGTCCCTGGAACTGAAGGACCGCCAGGTGGATGCGGCGAAAAATATGTACAGAGTGCAGAATCTGCCGCCGGAAGTGGCTATGTACAAGCATCCCCTGGACTATGAGGCCCTAATCGGGGATATGACGCTGAGCAAGCTTCACGGGATTTTTAAATCCATAGTCCGGAGACAGGAGGATAAGATCGATCCCATCCGGAGCCAGTACGGCAATATCGAAAAAGACGAAATAGACATGGATATGAAAACATTGTATGTGGAAGCGTATGCCAGGGAACATAAGACCTTCAGTTTCCGGAAGCTTCTGGAAAAGCAGGAAGGTAAAATGGAAATTATTGTCACCTTTCTGATTATTCTGGAATTGATGAAAACAGGAAAGATATTTATCAGCCAGGAGTCAATTTTTGACGATATCATGATAACTTCCCTGATGTGAAAACGCAGTTTAAGGGCCTGCCACCACAAGCGGCAGAATTGCGGGGCAGGGAAGGCGCCCGTAAAACAAAATGCTGGCAGGGGACGGCAAATCAGGAAAGGAATGTGCAGGTGATTCCGGATGCAATGTGACGGGCACGGTCTGCGGGAAGGACAGGTAAGAATGAAAAGAACCAGGGCGGAAGCGGCGATAGAGGCAGTGCTGTTTACCATGGGGGAATCCGTGGAGATCAGCAGGCTTGCGGATGTGATAGAGGAAGATGTAAAAACCACAAAAGAAATCTTGCTGCATATGGAAGAACGCTATCGAAAAGAGGAGAGGGGAATTATATTGACCCGCCTGGACAATGCGGTACAGCTGTGCACCAAGGAGGAAATGTATGAATATGTGATCAAAATAGCCAGGGCGCCAAAAAAAATGTCCCTGACGGACACGGTGCTGGAGACTCTTTCCATCATTGCATACAAGCAGCCGGTGACCAGGGCGGAGATTGAACGTGTCAGGGGTGTCAACTGCGACCATGCCATCAACAAGCTCCTGGAGTATGATCTGATTACGGAACTGGGAAGGCTGGATGCCCCGGGCAGACCTTTGCTTTTTGGCACCACGGAACAGTTCCTGCGTTGCTTCGGTGTTAAAAGTATTGAGGAACTGCCGGAATTAAATCCGGTCCAGCTGGAGAAATTTAAACAGCAGGCAGAGGCGGAAGTGCAGCTGCAGCTGGATATCTGACCTGGGAAATCAGGAGAAAATGCTTACTCTATTTTTGATTAGAAACCTGTCCTCAAACATAAAATAGAAAACCAGTCTCATATATTATAAAAAATCCCATGGGATGACTGAAGTGATGAAAATGCGGATGAAAAAAATAATATGGGGCTTTTTTTGTGCCCTTCTTTTGTTGCTGCCCCAGGTGAGGGTACAGGGGGCGGACCTGGAACTGTATGCCACGGCGGCAGTTTTACTGGACGCGGATTCCGGGAGAGTGCTTTTCGGAAAAAATGAGGAGACAATTCTTGCCATGGCAAGCACCACCAAGATCATGACATGTATTCTCGTGCTGGAAAATACATCCCCGGAAGACATTCTGACGGTATCTTCCTATGCCGCCGGTATGCCTAAGGTCAAACTATACATAGAGAAAGGAGAGCAGTACCGGGTCCGGGACCTGCTTCATTCCCTGATGCTGGAATCCCACAATGATTCTGCCGTGGCGCTGGCGGAATATGTGGGGAAGCGTTTTCTGCCCCAGGAGCTTCGGGACAAAGACACGTCGGAATTTAGCGCGGAGGAGAGCAAACAGGCCATGGCGGCATTTGCGGCGCTGATGAACAAGAAAGCAGTGGAACTGGGATGTGAAAATACCTGGTTTATCACGCCAAATGGACTGGATGCCACGGAGACATTTGCCATGGAGGATGGAACCATCATACAGAAGGAACACTGTACCACGGCGAAGGAACTGGCCAGGATCATGGCTTACTGCATCAAAGAATCTCCCTGCGCAGGGGATTTTCTGGAGATTACCAGGGCTCCCGGGTACTCTTTTTCGGCCAATGGGCGCAGCTATTCCTGCGTAAATCATAACGCTTTCCTGAATATGATGAGCGGGGCCCTGACGGGAAAAACCGGATTTACCAACAAGGCAGGGTATTGCTATGTGGGCGCCCTGGAGAGGGACGGAAGAACTTTTATCGTGGCGCTGCTGGCCTGCGGCTGGCCCAACAATAAGGGATATAAGTGGAGCGATACCAAAAAACTCATGCAGTACGGCATAGATAATTATTTTTACAGAAGTTTTTCCCAGGAGGGTGTCTGCTTTGACGAAAGCCTGCTGAAGTCCATTCCCGTGCAGAATGGACAGACGGATATTCTGGGAGGAACGGCTTATGCCAATGTCAGGGTGGCGAAAACGGAAACCGGGACCGGCCAGGGTACGGCGCGCAGCGAAATGACGGGATACAGTGAAACCCCAGGGGAAGATACAAAGGTATCCGTGGGCGAGAAAGACAAGACGACTTCCGGTGAAGGAGAAGGAAGGGAGGTATCCGTGGGCGGATCAGACCGGATAACATCTGCTGAAGGAGAAGGAAGGGAGGCATCCGTGGGTGGATCAGCCCCCATAACTTCCGGTGAGAGGGAAGCACAAAAAGCTTCCGGGAGAATACCTGTCCGGAAACAACAGGACAGCAGTGGAGTCCGGGAAAATCTGACACAGAAAGAAACAGGCGGCGGGGAGGAAAAGGAAGGATCAGAAAAGAAACTGCCGGCAGTGTCTTACATAAGGCAGGCAGAGGGCCTTCTTATGAGAGAGGATGAGGAAGTCAGGGTGGAATATACCATGGCAGATTCCCTGCAGGCCCCGGTAAAAAGCGGGATGCAGGTAGGCAATATAGATTATATTGTGGATAATACGGTCTATAAACGGGAAGCAATTGTGATCACTGAGGATGTGGCAGCCATTGATATGGAATGGTGTATGAGGCAGGTATTTGGGAGATTCCTGATGCCGTAATTCCCATGATTTCCATGAAAGTGTTTTTCTGTAAATAGTGTTTTAAAGGGGCTCCCATGGTAAAAAAGTTCATATATGGCATGGTTTGGCCGATAAGCCAGGCTGTAAGCACCAAATAGGAGGAGAGGAGTGGGAGAGCAGCAATGAAGACTACTCTCCCTTAAAAGTTACTTATTTGCCAATAAGATATTCTTCGTAAAGTTTATTTCTGTACTGTTTGTCTTGTGTGGCTTTGATGATGTCCTGTGATCGATTGTTTTCCAGCAGCTTTGTAATTAATCTGGAGAGTCTGTCTTCTCCTTGTTCAATACCTTGTTCAATACCTTCTTCCAGACCTTCTCTTTTTATTGTTTTTGCTTCATATTCCAGTACTTTTCCACCCATGACTGCTTTCACTCCTTCCTTGACATAATCGTATTTTACAGCGATATGCTCCAATACTTTATTTGACATATCAATAATGGTACACCTTGTGTATTCACTGATAGCTCCCTGATTTAAGAGTTCCTCCAGCTTATTTTTGATTTGCTCATATTCTTTCTGCAGGGTCTTCAGCTTTGATTTATCATTTTCATATTCATCAAAGCGTGTTTCGTGAGAAAAGATATAGAAAGGAATCAACAGCAGAAGGTTTTTCTCAAAAATCTCTTCCAGGGTGTATTGTTGGGATTTCATCACCTGGATATCATATTCCACGGTTCCGCCAGGAGTTATCATCCTGATTTTCAGCGTACCGGGTGTTGATGCATGATGCCTTAAAAACAATACAGCGGAATGAGGAAGTGTCACTGTAAGGATATTTCCGTTAATTGTCCCCTCATCCAGGGCAATTTGTGTATCATATTCAAAAAATCGGACCAGCATACTGTTATCGGTACTGCTTTGGCATTCCAGATGGTATTTTTTGGTTTGTTTTCCTTCAATCCTGAAACTGGTATCCGTGATCCGTTCCTCTTCATTCCCGTTTTGCTGGTTCAGGAAGTGCTCATTTGGTGAGAAGATGATCTTTTCCTGGCCTGAATAATGCTCTCCGAACACTTCGTTTATCACAGGGATGATTAGAGAACTGCAGTCATTCAGCAGCGTGCGGAACACATCGTCATAAGGTGTGCTTGTTATCCTTACCTTTTCCATTGTTACCTGCTCCTTTTATTATATTTTACCATATCGTATCAATTTACTCAATCAGAAAACACATTGTACAGAGGACTGATCAGAAGTGGATTTTTGCTGTCAGAACAAGGACTTTTGTAGACAGCGTATCCTTTGTTATATGTACTACTCCGTAATATTTTCCATATTGGGAATGTCGGACATGATGTCCATTAGAATATTCCCTAAAATGCTCATCAGTCCTGGTGCTTCCGCTTTGCCAGCCTGAGACACTCCCGCAGTTTTGAAGAGACAGATTTACCAGGCGTGTGTCCGCTTCACGGAAGGGGTATTTTAATAGGGGTATTTTAATAAGGAATAAACGGTTCAAATATATAACTGCCGGGCAAATATATGGGACAACATACACGGAAAGACGGAAAGGACTGTATGGTATGTGGAATATGGCAGAATGCGGTAGCCGTGGGTTTGGTGAATGGCAGAAATTGTCTGATTTGCTTGTACGTGTAGTATAACACGGAAACTGTTGGATGGAAACAGAACAAAAGAAAATTCTCAAAAAGTATAGTTTTTGAGGATGAAAATCCTGCTCAACTTTTATCAATTCTATTATATTATCGGACAAAAGTCAAGAAACTTTACCCGGATTTTTTGTACATTATACCCAACAAAATTCACTGATGCAAAATTAC
>OFGO01000315.1_pt1 | contig 47278 bp, 38 predicted proteins | sample 1521761 | NCBI WGS metagenome assembly OFGO01 (sample SAMEA3504128, study PRJEB24116) | mouse gut metagenome | biome: mouse gut; feature: mouse-associated habitat; material: faeces | place: Denmark | collected 2011
TAACCTGCATTAAACGGGTGGCCGTTTTGCTCCGCAAGGCGGCCGCTCTAAAACGAATCTGTGGACGCTGCGCTCCGCAGAATGCATATATATAAGGGTTGGAAAAACTTTCATACATTCTTACGCCCTTTAAAACCCTTGCCTGTATTGGGTTTTAAAGCAGGCATTTTTACACTTTCTTACACCCGCTAAAAAACCTCATAAACCAGGCTTTTTCTGTATGCCATTCCTGTACTTTCTTACAAATTTTCTTACAAACTTTCTTACACTTTATCTAGAATCTCTACTGTAATAAAACCCATCCATTACCTTTTCGCAGTCTTCTTTGCTCTGTAAGCCATAATGCCCATGGTTCAGGCTTTTCAGCTTCTGGTTCCAGCATGTCCAGACAGCGTATGTGCCATCGTCTTTTTTAGCTGCTACCATGTAAAGATGGGAATCGTCAGGATGGTACGATTTCTTTCTGATTTTCAGAACAGTGTACTTGGGAAGATTCTCTTTGAAGTAAATCTTCACCAGTTCCATAACTTCTAATAATCCGGTCTTCATATTTATTCTTCGCCTCCCTCCGGGATTTCCACAAAATTATATAGTTCCAGATTTTCATACACCCATGAATCCGCCGGGTACTCCCCTGCAAGTCCCGCCCCGATATGTCGCCAATCCGGAGGGCAGTTATGGGCAGATGCAAACTCATCCAGAATATCTTTCACCCAGCGGATTAAGTCCAGGTTTCTTTCACTGTCAGCCTGTAAAACCATCTCTCTAATTGTCTGTTCCATGTGCCAGCTCCTTTCGTTATGATTAGTTTTCGGGCAGCAAAAAAGAGCCTGTTTTCCGACTGGCTCTATAAAGTCGTTTCTTTTTAGCTATCCGCAAATTTGCACCCGATTATTTCTCTCTTACGCTCCGCTGCTGGATATGTTACATTTTGAGTTTTGCAAGTGATTGAGTAAAAAATGCTTGAGTAAAAAATACATAAAAGAATCGTGCTTTCTTTGCTTCTTTGAGTTATAATATATATCATCAGTTTTGAAAGCATAAAACAATAGAAATCTACTGTTCATGTGGTTTCCTATTTGTGCAGATATAGTTCTAATTTTCAAAAAATTTATCCATAGCTTTTTGTGTGATTTTATAATATCTTCTTTCATGTGTTTCATATGAAATATAATCTTTTCTTTTTAGTTTATCCATAATTTTTGTTACGCCCAAATGATGCCTTTCAACTAATGAACCAATTTCAACTGCTGGCATAATTGTTGTTCTGTTATTATATAAAACTCTTAGAATATCAATTTCGATATCAGGAAGGCTATCTTCTTTCCATTTTGCAATTTCGGCAGCTAAAATTTCTTGCAATTGATTTTTTGAATTAATACTTTGTTCTGCCTTACAACTTAAACAATATCCGAATTTCTTAGCAATAGCGTATTCATTTTTGTCATCATATTTATATCCGCATTTTGTACATATAGGTACTTCAACAGCATTTAAGGCAGCAGGAATAAAAGTTGTATAGTTAAATTCATCTTGACGCCAATAATCATATGCTCGACGTAATTCGGGTTTCCCATAATCGATATTATTTTCAAGACATAAACCATAATTTAGACCATAATATGAAATTTTCGAACCAGGTTTTCTGCTGCTTCCCTCATTAAATTTACTTACAATATAATATAATTCTAATGTTTGCAAAATATTTTCAACATCCTTTTCAACATAAAAATGTGATGAAGGAAGCCAAAAGTTAATGCCATTTTTATACTTTTCAATGGTGTCTTTATATAAGTCTTTTATTTTCTCTTTTTTAGAATATTTTGAAATAATTTGTCTTTTGAATGTTTTTGCAATTTCTATTAAATCATCCATAAGCTTTTTTTGTGTCAATTGTGTAAGAATTTTGTTGTCATCAAAAAAGGACTGTTTATAACGGTTATCATTATAAAAATCTACTAGAATATTTTCATTAAAGTATGTTTTGGAAGCGTTATTTATATTTTGTAATGTTATAGTATTTCCTTTATTTATTGAGTTTAAATAGCTGTAAGTTAATATGTACCCCAAACAGCGTGGAATACCAGCCGAAGCATAAAAAAGAGTCTTATAATAGGTTTCGATATCTTCCTTTTGGGTATTAAATAATTCATCAGCGTCTAATTGCCCAGAAGTATAAACAGATATACGCCTTTTAATAGTTCTTTTAATAAAGTCAATGCTAGAAAATTCAACATCTGAGTAGTTCAAAGATGTTTTTTCATAAACATCATAGAAATCTAAAGCGCAAGGTATAATTTTTGAGGAATCTATATTTCCTAAATAAATTCTATATGGATAGGCGGCTAATTTTACTATAAAAGTATCATTATACGAAGAAATAATAGGCGCAATTAATGAATCTATAATCAGTTTTTGCGAATTATAATCTAATTCACTAAAATCATCCAAAAACAAATAGACTTTTTTAACAGAATGTTTTTCAAGTATTTTTTTCATCCTTGTAAGTATAGTGTTAATTGAAAAAATTCTAAGTTCTTGTGTATTGTGTTGCTTTTCAGAAGACTGTACAGTGGACATAGAAAATGTTCCTTCAACTTTTTTGTCATTACTAGCAGATAGGTCTAGTGATTTATTATTTGTATTATTTGTCGTGATTTGTATGGTACGCTGAAATTCGGCATCAATATATTCCCCATCTTGTATTGCTTTAAACAATTTATCTATATCACGGTCTTTAAAAATAGATTTGCATTTATCCTCAATTCGCATCAGAATCTGATTAAAAAATTTTACATAAACATTATAAATATTTAATTGTTTATTATCGTCTGGTATGTTTGCAGGTCGTATTTCCTCATAACAAGATTGCAGATTTATGTAAACTGCAAGTGTGGATTTGTTTTGTGATAAATGATTCTCTGCTTGTAAAAATATAGTCGATTTTCCAGTTCCTCTACGACCTTTAAAAATAACATGATTTTCATCTAAAGCTTGCTTTAAATAATAGTCTCCATCCATTAAATCTACATATAATTGAGGAAGTAGGTTGTTATTATCCTCATCTAAAATATCTGGTCGTCCACTTTTAATCATAGACTTAAAAGCAGATTCAATGTTGTCTCGTAACGCTAGTAATTCAAGTTTTTCTTTCATATGTATTCTCCATTTTATTTAAAAATTTTTTAGTTATGTTGTTTTTATTTCCATACTTGTTCTTTTGCTAATCATTGTATTAAATAACCCTTTTTATCATTGCTGCTGCAAACGATTTATTTAGAAAGTTACTTAGTGTCTGCCGATTAGTTCTATTACTTTTGGTTTCAACAAAATTTGCGCTGTTTCAAAACATAATATACATTAAATTTTCAATAAACTGGACAAAATCAATAATATAATTGGCTATTTCTAACATTTTCAGTTTGATTCCTGTAAGAAAAATCATCGAATATGGTCAAACTCCTTACAGATTATATCTACATTTATCCCGTTCAACTCGTATAAATCAAGGTTTTAATACTCAGCCAGCAGACACTAAATATAATATTTCTGTATCTGAAAATCAATATTTTTTAATGTTGTAGCTTACCTCATATCATATTAAAATGCTTAAACGCTGCCATAATTGCTTTTTCTTTCTCCGGCGGGCATTTCGGCACACGGCTTTTATTATCGCCTATATTGTAATTCTGACGTTTCTCAATACCACATTTGTCTTTTATCTGCGCCACATACAAGGATGATACTTTTAAATCATATTCTGACATTATCCATTCTTTAATTTCCGTATAGGTTGCACAACCTTTGACATCCTTCAGATATTCATTATCTTTTGGCTCATAATCCACATACGCATAGACTGTTTCAGCAGTGTTACTATTTCCTACCCAAAAGGACGCACGTCTCAACATGCACCGTATGCGGAAACTGATCCACCGCCCTCCCCCTCACCACTTCATATCCTCTCTCCCTCAGATACTTCACATCTCTCGCCAAAGTAGCCGAATCACAGCTCACATACACAATCCTCTCCGGCTCCATATCCACCATCGTCTTGAGCAGTGCCTCCTCGCACCCTTTCCTCGGCGGATCCACGACGATCACATCTGCATGAGCTTTCTCCCCGCCATGGTTCTTTTCATATTGCTCATAATACTTTGGCAGCACTTCCTCGGCTTTCCCCTCAAAAAATTCGACATTCTCTATTCCGTTTATCGCGGCATTATTCCTGGCATCCTCAACTGCCTGAGGCACAACTTCCACACCGCACACCTGGCATCCTTCTTTCGCCAGAAACAGAGAAATCGTTCCAATCCCGCAGTACAGATCCCAGACTACAGGACTTTTTCCAAAGCTTTCCCGGCTTTTCAGCTCTTCTTCCGATTCCTTTTGATTTCCTTCCTTCCGATACGCTCTATATTCTCCGCCGGCTTCTTCATTCCCCGCTGCAAGGCAGTTCCTTTCCCGACCATACGCTCTATATTCTCCGCCAACTCTCGCATACTCCACCGCAAGACGGTAAAGTTTCTCCGTCTGCACCGGATTCACCTGATAAAACGACAGCGGAGAGATCTGGTACTTTACATCTCCGATATAATCTGTGATATATTCCTGCCCCCAGATAAGCTTTACTTTGTCCCCCAGAATCACATTCGTCCTGTCTTTATTTACATTCAGGGTAATGCTTGTCATTCCCTCTATCCCTGCCAGCCTCTCTGCCAGGGCGCCGCTGTGGGGGAGCCTGTCTGCATTCACTACCAGGCATACCATGATCTCTTTCGTCCGAAACCCATAGCGAATCAGCACATGGCGGACGATTCCTTCATGTGCTGTCTCATTGTAAGGCTTTATGTTATATTCCTTCATAAAGTCGAGGATTATGTTCAGGATTCTCTCATTTACTTTCACCCCCAGCGCGCAGCTTATGTTGGGGATGATGCTGTGGGTGCGCCCGGCGTAAAATCCCGCAATAGGGTTTCCCTCTTTATCCTCGCCGACAGGGAACTGGGCTTTGTTCCGATAGTAAAACGGAGCGCTAAGACCAGCGCTCTCTTCCATTCCCACGATAGGATCCATTATACGGTCCAGGAGTTCCTCTGGCACGCCGCCGATGCGCGAGAGGTTCCCCCTTACCTTTTTTTCTTTAAATGCAAGCTGTTTTTCATAGGACATCTCCTGTATCTGGCAGCCGCCGCATTTCCTCGCCATGGGGCAGACCGGAGCCACACGATCCGGGGAGGGGCGAAGAATCTTCGCAAGCCTTGCATAGCCGTAGTTTTTCTTCGCTTTCATGAGCTTTGCCTCTATGACGTCGCCGATTACGGCATCTTTTACAAATACCGTGTAACCGTCTGTCTTGCCGATGCCCTCTCCATTTACCCCTATATCTGTAATCTCTATCTCAAAAACATCATTTTTCTGCATATCTTAATATTTCAATATAAACCGCAACCTTTCAGATGCGTTCACTGCTCCCTTATATAATAGTCTTCCTTAAATTTGTCTCAAACAGCCGGTTATAGCCCAGCCAGTCATTACTGTTCTTTTCTTTAAATATCTCTGCCAGAGACTGCATCTTCGCATCCGCGCTGTCTGCAAAATGAAGGGCAAAGGCTTCCGCAAGCGCAGGCTTTTTGGGTGATCCGTATTCCAGCTCCCCATGGTGCGCCACGATGCAGTGCTTAAGCTCGCTTGCCAGCTTTCCCGGAAATTCAGGGATGCTCCCTGCCGCTTCACTCACCATCTCCACCCCGATTACAATATGCCCCAAAAGCTGCCCGTCATCGGTATAATCATTGTCCGGAAACGGTGACAGCTCCTTTGTCTTGCCCATGTCATGGCAGATTGCTGCCGCATAAAGCAGATCCGCATTCAGGATCGGGTACGCCCCTATCATATACTCGCAGAATTTAACCACGCTGAGCGTGTGCTCCAAGAGCCCGCCGGAGAATCCGTGATGAACGCTTTTTGCTGCAGAGTGCAGCTTGAACTTCTCTATAAATGCCTCGTCTTTTACAAAATAATACTCTACTGCCTGGCGGAGATACGAATTTGATATTTTGCCTATATATTTTACAAGCTCCTGATACATGCCGTCGGTGTTCTTCTCACTTGTGGGCATATAATCCGCCGGCACATACTCTCCCTCCTGCGCCTTTCTTATCTGCCGGATATTGAGCTGCCGGTTATTGTTGTACAGGATGACATCCCCGAACACCTCAATAAAGTCCTTTTCCTCATAATCTGCTATCCCGCTGGAATTCGGATCCCAGACTTTGCCGTCCAGCGTTCCGGTCTTATCCTGCAGGATCAGGCTGTCATAAGGCCTTCCGTTCCTTGTCTCCGCAGAGCGTTTCCCCTTGCAGAGATAAATGTTGCGTATCGTTTCTCCTTCAACGAGAGTATTGATATATCTCATAACCAATGTGCCTCTTTCCATTATATATTTATGTAATAATAGCTATTTATTATTTCTGCTTCCGATTGTGACGCTGAACTCTATCTCCACGTATTCATCACCTGCTCCCTGCCGGCAGCCTTGAAGCTTTATCAGCGTTCCTTCGCTTTTCTGCATCAGGATGCTGTGATAATTGGACAGGCTTACGATATTCTGCCCGTCAATGCCTATTATCACATCTCCGCTCTGGAGGCCTGCTGCCATGGCCGGAGAATCCGGCTTTATCTCCTTCACATAGACACCCTGCGGCATTCCCTTTTCTGTCAGCTCTTCCGTCACGTCCATACCGCAAATCCCGGTATACGGCACGGGTGTTCCGTTTGACAGGCGCTCCACGATATCTTTAATGTCCGATATGCCGTATCCGCTGATTCTTCCATTGTTCCCTTCCACAATCGAGGTTGGGCTGATGATGCCGATCAGGCTCCCCCAGCGATTAAAAATTGCCCCGCTGCCCTGCTTTGCACCCGCAACGTTCGTGCTGATAAGCCTGTAACGCCCATCTGCCAGATCCACATACTCCTCCTCCGCAGTGGCTACCCCGTAGCTCACAGACTCGTCGGCTCCAAAAGGCCTGCCCAGTATAATGACCGCCTCGCCGTTTTCTACCAAATTGGAATTACCCATCTGTGCAAGCTCAATACCGGACCATGTGTCCTTTTCTATCTCATTTCTCGCGACTGCATAGACACAGAATCCAAGATTGTAATCTCGCATCTTCTCCGCTGCCATGTGATGTTTCCCGTCAGAGAAAGTAATCCAGATATTTTCCCCCTCTTTCGTATCTATGATTTTTGAAAACACAAGCAGCTCAATACCGTTGTCCGCTATGAGGATTCCGGCAGAACTGTCCGCCTTTTCCTGCCCGGCTATGTCCGCTATGCTGCTTACCGACACTATACACCTTTTCGTCCTGGCTGCCTCTGTATTCAGGTTCTGCAGCACACGCCGGTAACTGTCTTCATCCAGCTCTTTCTTCTCTTCTTTCTTGCCATCATCCGCCTCTCCTCCGGCGTCTCCATCCCCTTCCTTCTCCTCTTCATCCTCGGGAAATTCAACCTTTGATGGATTGTCATTAAAATGCGGCTCAAGCCACGGCCTGAACAGGCAAAACGATACACTGGCAGCAATACCCAGAAAGGCACCGTACACCGTGGCTTTAAAAATGCCTCTCTTTAGTCTCTTCCTGCCTCCCTCTTCATCCTTAATGACTTCCTGTAAAAAAGAATATTCTTCCCGCTCCGTCTCCCCGCCTAACTCTTCCTGTGGAACTTTCCGCTCTTCCATCGATGCACGCATCTCCTTTACAATCCTCTTATTAGTATACATGAAAGGCCGCAAATGTTCAATATTTTATCCTTTTCTTTATGGCTCAAATAGGTTAGAATAATCTATGTGAAAGGCTTGGTGTAATTATGAATAAAAAAACATTGGCAAAATTAGAATATGATAAGATTATAGAGCTGCTTATGGGGCACGCGTCCTCCTTCAGCGGCAAGGAGCGGTGCAGAAAATTAAAGCCCAGGACAGGCATTGAGGAGATAAAGGCCGAGCAGGAGCAGACTGCGGCCGCATTTTCGAGAATTATCAAGAAGGGAAAGCCCTCTTTTGAGTTCTGCCAGCCTGTAAGCGATTCCCTGAGACGGCTGGAGATTGCCGCCACATTAGGCAGCGGGGAGCTTTTGCGTATCTGCCGTCTCCTGGAATGTGCCGGGCGCATAAAGGCATACGGGCGGAGAGACAATGCGGACGAGGCAGAGGACTGCCTTGACATATTTTTCTCCCGCCTTGAGCCTGCCTCCCTCCTCTCATCCGAGATTCGCAGATGCATTCTTGACGAGGACGAGATCAGCGATGATGCAAGCGCTAATTTAAAGCATATCCGCCGCTCCATCGGGCAGATGAACGACAAAGTACATTCTACCCTGTCCGGCATGGTAAACGGGTCTCTGCGGACTTATCTCCAGGATCCCATCATCACCATGCGGGGAGACCGCTACTGCATTCCCGTCAAGACAGAGTACCGCAGCCAGGTTCCCGGCATGATCCATGACCAGTCCGCCACAGGCTCCACTCTTTTTATAGAGCCTATGGCAGTTGTAAAGCTCAACAATGATCTAAAAGAGCTATACGGGAAAGAGCAGGAAGAGATACAGGCCATCCTTGCGCGCTTAAGCGCAGATGCTGCCGAATATATTGATATGATCCGCTCTGACTATGCAATCCTCTCAGAGCTTGACTTTGTCTTTGCCAAGGGCGACCTTGCTATCAGCATGAATGCAAGCATGCCTCTTTTTAACGAGGAAGGGCGCATCCACATCCGGGAAGGCCGCCACCCGCTCCTTGACCGCAGGACTGTAGTTCCTATTACTGTGACCCTTGGGGATTCTTTTGACCTCTTAATCATCACAGGGCCTAATACCGGAGGAAAGACCGTGTCTTTAAAGACCGTGGGGCTTTTTACCCTGATGGGGCAGGCAGGGCTACACATCCCGGCACTGGACCGCTCTGAGCTCTCCGTATTCCATGACGTATACGCAGATATCGGTGACGAGCAGAGCATCGAGCAGAGCCTGAGCACCTTTTCTTCCCATATGACCAACATCGTTTCCTTCCTGAAACATGTAGATGAGCGTTCCCTTGTCCTTTTTGACGAGCTTGGAGCCGGAACTGACCCGACTGAGGGCGCCGCCCTCGCCACTGCCATCCTGAATCATCTGCATGTCCGGGGGATCCGCACTATGGCCACCACTCATTACAGCGAGCTGAAGGTCTATGCCCTCTCCACCGACGGCGTGGAAAATGCATGCTGCGAGTTCAACGTAGAGACGCTGCGCCCCACGTACCGGCTATTAATCGGCATTCCGGGAAAGAGCAATGCCTTTGCCATCGCCGGAAAGCTGGGCCTTCCGAAGGACATTATCGAGGATGCCAAGACCCAGCTTACCTCCCAGGACGAATCTTTCGAAGACCTCCTTACAGACCTTGAATCCGGCAGGCGAACCATCGAGAAGGAGCAGGCGGAAATCGCTGCGTACAAGCGTGAGCTTGAGAGTCTAAAGCAGGAGGCAAAGAGGAAACAGGAAAAGCTTAACGAGCAGCGAGATAAAATCTTGCGTGAGGCAAATGAAAAAGCCCACGCCATACTTGCTGAGGCGAAAGAGACCGCCGACGAGACAATCCGGAATTTCCATAAATTCGGAAAGGAAAATATTTCTGTCGCCGAGATGGAGAAAGAACGGGAGCGGCTGCGTAAAAAGATGGATGCCGCCCGCTCCGGGATGGCCGAAGAGACGGCAAAGCCCCGCAGGCAGCACAAGCCCGCCGACTTTAAGCTGGGTGAATCGGTAAAGGTACTGAGCATGAACTTAAACGGAACCGTCAGCTCCCTTCCGGATGCAAAAGGAAATGTGACGGTACAGATGGGAATCCTACGCTCCCAGGTCCATATCTCTGACCTGGAGATCATCGAGGAGAAACCGGCATATCTTCAGAAAAAAGCCCGCCAGACCGGGAAAGGCAAGGTAAAGATGGGGAAGGCACTCTCTGTCAGCACAGAGATCAATCTTCTCGGCAAGACCGTTGACGAGGCGATTGCAGAGCTTGACAAATATCTGGATGATGCAAGCCTGGCCCATCTAAGCTCCGTACGCATCGTGCACGGCAAGGGAACCGGCGCGCTTCGTTCCGGGATCCACACATACCTGAAACGCCAGAAACATGTCAAATCATACCGCCTCGGCGCCTTCGGGGAAGGCGATGCCGGGGTTACGATCGCAGAACTCAAATAACAGGAGGATTATATGGTAAGCAAGCAAAAAATATTAATTGTAGATGACGATGAGAATATCGCAGAGCTCATCTCACTTTACCTTACAAAAGAGTGTTTCGACACCATGACCGTCCATGACGGCGAGCAGGCCCTGACAGCCTATGAGTCATATCGCCCGGATCTTATACTTCTTGACCTGATGCTGCCGGGGATTGACGGATACCAGGTATGCCGGGAGCTGCGCGCTCATTCCAACGTTCCGGTTATCATGCTTTCTGCCAAAGGTGAGATTTTTGACAAGGTTCTGGGGCTGGAGCTGGGAGCTGACGATTATATTATGAAACCCTTTGATTCCAAAGAGATGGTTGCCAGGGTCAAAGCTGTACTGCGGCGTTACCATGCCGTGCCAAAAGCAGAAAATCCCTCATCTGATAAGGGCAAATGCGTAGAATATCCCGGCATCACCATCAATCTCACCAATTACTCCGTCACCATCGACGGCCAGAATGTGGAGATGCCTCCAAAGGAGTTAGAGCTCTTATACTTCCTCGCCTCCTCGCCAAACCAGGTATTTACAAGGGAGCAGCTCCTAGATCAGATTTGGGGGTACGAATATATCGGGGATACCCGTACAGTAGATGTCCATATCAAGCGGCTCCGTGAAAAAATCAAAGACCGCCAGGGCTGGGGTCTCAGCACCGTGTGGGGCATCGGCTATAAATTTGAAGTAAAATAAAAAGGAGCTGCCATGAAAAGCACTTTATATTTAAAATTCATCATCGTATATTTCATCTTCGGGTTCCTCAGCCTGTTTACAGTCGGTGCCCTTACTGCCGGATTATTTACCGCACCCTTAAACCATGCGATTTCATCGAATCTTTATAAAGAGGCCAACATGGTGGCGAACGACTATCTGCCTGATTATTTTTCCGAGCAGATTTCCCTCTATAACGTCCATACGCAGCTTGACGGAATGCAGACACATTTGGATGCCGCCATCTGGTTCGTGGACCGGCAGGGAAAGCTCATCACCTCCGCCGAATCTGACAGCTATCCGCTGGCTCCCTACCAGATATCCGACTTTAATCCTGCGGAAATCGGCAGCTCACGATACGCCATCGGAGATTACCATGGTTATTTTTCAGAAGATGTCATCACTGTGATCGCCCCTGTCAACTATGAATATTCTCCGAAAGGCTATCTGTTAATCCACAAGGACCTGTCGGACTCCGAATATATGGAAAGCCTATTTTTACAGACAATCCTCATAACGGTGGTTGTGATCTACATCCTTTCCTTTATGATACTTCTGGCGTTCCGGTTCTTTGTGTATCATCCTCTGAGCAAGATTACAGAGGCTGCCAGGCAGTATGCTTCCGGCAATCTGGATTACGAGATTCCGGTGAACACGGAGGATGAGATGGGTTATCTCTCCGCCTCCCTGAATTACATGTCCTCCCAGCTCAGGGATATGGAGGATTACCAGAAAAAGTTTGTGGCAAATGTCTCCCACGACTTCCGTTCTCCCCTGACTTCTATCAAAGGCTACGTGGAGGCAATGACGGACGGCACCATCCCTCCTGAATTGCATGAAAAATACTTAAAGATCATCTTATTTGAGACAGAGCGGCTGACAGACCTGACCCAGGATCTCCTCACGCTCAACGAATTCGACACCAAGCACCTTCTTCTGAACCGGGAGAGATTTGACATCCATGAGATGATCAAAAATGTAGCGGCCTCCTTCGAGGGACGATGTACGGAAAAGAAAATCTCCATTGAGCTTGTCCTTGCCACAAAGCATCTGGAGACAATGGCTGACAAAAGAAAAATCCAGCAGGTTCTCTACAACCTCCTGGATAACGCTATAAAATTCAGCGAACCCGAATCTTCCATCACGATTGAGACAACCGAGCGGGGAGATAAGATCTATACTTCCGTAAAGGACGAGGGCATCGGTATTCCGAGAACTTCCCTGAACAAAATCTGGGAGCGCTTTTTTAAGACCGACCTCTCACGGGGAAAGGACAAAAAGGGCACCGGGCTTGGCCTTGCGATCGTAAAAGAGGCCATACAGCTGCACGGTGAAAATATAAATGTCATCAGCACGGAGGGAGTCGGAACCGAATTTATCTTCTCCCTTCCAAAAGCATAAAAAATATAAAAACGCATCCGCGCTGACAGGCGCTGATGCGTTTTTATGATTTTATGAGGCTTTTAACTTATTTTTTACTCCTCCGGAACTACGATAAGGTCTTTTGTAAAGCTGTTAAGAACTTCGCATCCATCTTCTGTAATGATGACAAGGTCTTCGATACGTACGCCGATTCCCTCGTCTGCAAGGTAGATGCCCGGCTCTACGGAGAAACACTGGCCAACCTGTATGATGTCTTCATTAACGGAAGATACGTCCCCAAATTCATGATCTTCCAGACCGATAGAATGGCCCGTCCTGTGTGTGAAGTATTTGCCATAGCCTTTTTCTTCTATGTAGTTTCTTGCCGCAAGGTCAACATCGCACATTCTGTTGCCCGGCTTTGCAGCCTCGATACCGCGTCTGTTTGCCTCTACGACGATGTCATAGATCTCTTTTGCACGGTCGGAAACCTCACCGATGAACACAGTTCTTGTCATGTCGGATGCATAGTTGTCCTTGAAAGCTCCGATGTCAAGGATTACGCAGTCGCCGCGTTTTCCCTTGGAATCATCCGTTACATGGTGCGGGTCAGCTGCCCCCTTCGCATAAGCTGTAATCGGGTCAAAGGATACGTCCTCACAGCCAAGCTCTTTATATATCTCACGGATCTTGTTGTTCAGCTCTCTCTCAGTTAGTCCCTTGGATACCCATGGGATCAGCTTTTCCATTGCGATATCATTAAGCCTTGAGGACTCCCTCATAAGCTCTTTCTCTTTTTCGTCCTTTACCATACGGATATAGTCAACAATCGGGGAGCCGTTTACAAACTTGCTGCCCCCGCCTAACTCCTGCAGGCGAAGAAGGAATCTTGACGGCCATGTCTTGTCAATGCCCATAACCTTATCCTTCTCTACATATCTGCTTAAAATCTCCACGCCGTCTTCAATGTCATCATACCATACAAGCTCCACGCCCAGATCTTTCTCCTGCGGGAACAGTTTGTTAATCACAAGCTTGTGGTCTCCATTGACATTAAGGTATAATGCCAGCAGCCTCTCACCCGGAATAATCCACTTGCCTGTCAGATAGAAGATGGCAACCGGGTCAGAAATGATCATCTGCGGCACTCCATGCTCTTCCATCGATTTTAATACTCTTGAAACTTTTCCTTGGTCCATTTTTACCCCAACCTTTCTTTAATAGTTAAAACACTATTCACATTATAGAACGCAGTACAGAAAAAGTCAATCACGCCCTCTTTTTATTTCCTCTTAATCGCAGAAAATATGAAAAAAAGAGGCTATCCATAAAGACAGCCCCTTAAAAACAATGCTTATTCTTCTGTAATGCTCATGGCAGGCTCTTTCTCCTCTGCCACCTCGTCTAAGCCCTCTGTGTTCTCCACGATTTCAGTCTCTTCAACATCCGGCACATCCACATTCTCCTCGCCGTCTGCCTGTAGCTCTGCCTCTTCCCCGACCACAATCTCCTCTTCAGGTTTACGTCCGGAATCCAGCCTAATGTCGCGGTACTTCCTCATGCCTGTACCTGCCGGGATATGCTTACCAATGATGACATTTTCCTTAAGGCCTACCAACGGGTCAACCTTACCCTTAATCGCGGCTTCTGTAAGAACCTTGGTAGTCTCCTGGAAGGATGCGGCTGACAGGAAGGAATTGGTTGCAAGAGATGCTTTCGTGATACCAAGCATAATCTGCTCTCCGCTTGCCGGAGCCTTTCCTTCTTCTTCCAACATCTTATTGGCATCCTCAAATTCCAAAATGTCAACATTGGTTCCTGGAAGGAATTCACTGTCACCAGCGTCTTCTATGCGGATTTTCTTAAGCATCTGGCGAACAATGACCTCAATGTGCTTGTCATTGATCTCAACGCCCTGAAGCCTGTATACTCTCTGAACCTCCTGGAGCATATAGTCCTGAACGGCACGAAGTCCCTTGATCTTAAGGATATCGTGGGGATTTACACTACCTTCAGTCAGCTCATCTCCCGCCTCAAGCACTGCACCGTCCGTAATCTTGATCCGTGAGCCGTAAGGAATGAGATATGCCTTGGATTCCCCTGTCTCATTATTCGTTACGATAATCTCACGTTTCTTCTTTGTATCGTTAATGTTTGCGATTCCTGCAAACTCTGTGATGATCGCCAGTCCTTTCGGCTTTCTTGCCTCGAAAAGCTCCTCCACACGGGGAAGACCCTGAGTGATATCGTCACCCGCTACGCCGCCGGTATGGAAAGTACGCATCGTAAGCTGCGTACCTGGCTCTCCGATTGACTGCGCCGCGATGATCCCGACTGCCTCTCCTACCTGAACCGGCTCTCCTGTCGCCATGTTCGCTCCGTAGCATTTCGCACAGATACCGCTGTGCGAACGGCAGGTAAGAATGGTACGGATCTTAATCTTCTTAAGCGTTCCGCCCTTCTCGTCCACGCCTTTCTTCATGATCAGCTCTGCACGTTTCGGCGTTACCATATGGTTCTTCTTCACAAGGACATTTCCCTCTGCATCCAGAATATCCTCGCACAGATACCGCCCGGTAATACGCTCTTTCAGGCTCTCAATCTCTTCGTTTCCGTCCATGAATGCTTTCACATACATCCCCGGAATCTCCTCACCCGACTCCACGCAGTCAACCTCATGGATGATCAGCTCCTGGGAGACATCTACAAGACGTCTTGTAAGATATCCCGAATCGGCTGTACGAAGTGCCGTATCTGACAGACCTTTACGTGCTCCGTGGGCGGACATGAAATACTCAAGTACGTCTAACCCTTCACGGAAGTTCGACTTAATCGGCAGCTCGATAGTACGTCCTGTCGTGTCAGCCATAAGTCCGCGCATGCCTGCAAGCTGCTTAATCTGCTTGTCAGAACCACGGGCTCCGGAATCAGCCATCATGAAGATATTGTTATATTTATCCAGACCGGAAAGAAGCGCCTCTGTAAGAGCATCGTCCGTCGCTTTCCATGTCTCTACAACTTCTTTGTAACGCTCCTCCTCAGTAATAAGGCCTCGCTTAAAGTTCTTTGTAATCTTATCCACAGTATCCTGTGCTTCCTGGATCATCTGCGGTTTCTGCGGAGGCACTGTCATATCCGAGATCGATACCGTCATGGCCGCCCTCGTAGAATACTTGTACCCAATAGCTTTAACCGCATCCAGAACCTCAGCCGTGGCAGTAGAGCCGTGAGTATTGATGACCTTCTCCAGAATCTGTTTGAGCTGTTTCTTCCCTACATGGAAATCCACTTCAAGAGACAAAAGATTCTCTGGATTTTCCCGGTCAACAAAACCAAGATCCTGCGGGATGATCTCGTTAAAGAGGAATCTTCCCAGCGTGGACTCTACATTTCCTGACTTCACGGTTCCGTCCGGCAGTGTCCTTGTCACCCGGACTTTTATATGAGAGTGGAGGGTAATCGCGTCATTTTCGTATGCAAGTATTGCCTCGTTTACATTTTTGAACGCTTTGCCTTCCCCTTTTGCCCCCGGCCTTTCCTGGGTCAGATAATAGATTCCAAGTACCATATCCTGAGACGGAACCGCCACCGGACCGCCGTCCGACGGTTTCAGGAGGTTGTTCGGCGAAAGCAGAAGGAACCTGCACTCTGCCTGAGCCTCCACAGAAAGCGGAAGATGGACTGCCATCTGATCTCCGTCAAAGTCGGCATTGTAAGCCGTACATACGAGCGGATGCAGCTTAATCGCCTTACCCTCTACAAGAATCGGCTCAAACGCCTGGATTCCAAGCCTGTGAAGCGTAGGGGCGCGGTTTAGCATAACCGGGTGTTCTTTGATAACTTCCTCAAGCACATCCCAGACTTCTGACTCCAGCCTCTCCACCATCTTCTTCGCACTCTTGATATTGTGCGCTTTGTGGTTCTGGACAAGTTCCTTCATGACAAACGGCTTAAAGAGCTCAATCGCCATCTCTTTTGGAAGGCCGCACTGGTAAATCTTAAGCTCCGGCCCTACGACGATAACGGAACGTCCCGAATAGTCTACACGTTTCCCGAGAAGATTCTGACGGAAACGCCCGGACTTACCTTTCAGCATATCGGACAGCGATTTAAGCGCCCTGTTTCCAGGCCCGGTAACCGGACGGCCGCGGCGGCCGTTGTCAATCAGCGCATCAACTGCCTCCTGCAGCATCCTTTTTTCATTTCTTACGATAATGTCCGGCGCTCCCAGTTCAAGGAGCCTCTTCAGACGGTTGTTTCGATTGATAATTCTTCTGTACAGGTCGTTGAGGTCTGACGTTGCGAAACGTCCTCCGTCAAGCTGCACCATAGGGCGCAGATCCGGCGGAACAACCGGGATGTTGTTCATGATCATCCACTCCGGCTTATTCCCGGACTCCCGGAATGCCTCGACTACTTCCAGACGCTTGACGATCCTGGCACGTTTCTGCCCGGTAGCGCCTTTCAGCCCTTCTGTCAGTTCCTTATATTCTTTTTCCAGGTCAATTGCCTGCAGAAGCTCTTGGATGGACTCAGCTCCCATGCCAACGCGGAATGCGTTTCCATGAACTTCCCTTGCCTCCTGGTACTCCTGCTCGGACAGCACCTGCTTGTACTGGAGGTCGGTCTGCCCTTTGTCCAGCACAATATAAGACGCAAAGTAAAGCACCTTCTCAAGCGTCCTCGGAGACAGGTCAAGAATCAGCCCCATACGGCTCGGAATGCCTTTAAAGTACCAGATATGCGATACCGGCGCAGCCAGGGCGATATGCCCCATACGCTCCCGGCGCACGCTCGACTTCGTAACCTCAACGCCGCAGCGGTCGCACACGACACCTTTATAACGGATCTTTTTATACTTTCCGCAGTGGCATTCCCAGTCCTTGCTGGGTCCGAAAATCCTCTCGCAGAATAACCCGTCTTTCTCAGGTTTCAACGTTCTATAGTTAATAGTCTCCGGTTTCGTCACCTCTCCCTTTGACCATTCCAGAATCTTCTCAGGCGACGCCAGCCCAATCTTGATAGCATCAAAGATCATAGGCTGAAAAGTCTGCTGATTATTATTTTCCGGCATATTGGCACTCCTTTCTATATGTCATCTGATAAATCGTCATATCCAAAATCATCTGGTTCCTCATCATCCATATCGAAGTCATCTTCATCCTGTTCGACAGCGGCAAGCTCTCCTTCTTTAAATTCCTGTTCGGTATATCCGAGCTGCCCCAAGTCATCCTCGTCATTGTATTTCCGGTCGCCTTCAATCAGGGAACGGAAATCCGTCTCTCCCATATCGACAGTTTCCATGATCTCAACCTCTGTATTGTCATCACGAAGCACGCGCACGTCAAGTCCCAGTGACTGGAGCTCCTTAAGAAGCACCTTGAAAGACTCGGGAATGCCTGGCTCAGGTATATTCTCACCCTTTATGATCGCTTCGTAAGTCTTTACACGGCCCACAACATCATCCGATTTCACCGTCAGGATCTCCTGCAGCGTGTAGGATGCGCCATATGCCTCAAGAGCCCACACCTCCATCTCTCCGAAACGCTGTCCGCCGAACTGTGCCTTACCGCCTAACGGCTGCTGCGTTACAAGCGAGTACGGGCCGGTTGAACGGGCATGGATCTTGTCGTCAACCAGATGGTGCAGTTTCAGGTAATGCATGTGCCCAATCGTAACCGGACTGTCAAAATACTCTCCGGTCCTTCCGTCGCGGAGACGCACTTTTCCGTCTCTTGATATCGGAACACCCTTCCACAATTTCCTGTGCCCGCGGTTCTTTGACAGATATTCCATAACTTCCGGAAGGAGTTCTTCCTTATGCCTATCCTCAAACTCTTCCCAGCTTAAGTTCACATAATCGTTCGCCAGGTCAAGGGTATCCATAATGTCATTTTCATCAGCCCCGTCAAATACAGGCGTGGCAATGTTAAACCCAAGAGCTTTCGCCGCAAGCGACAGGTGAATCTCCAGCACCTGTCCGATATTCATACGCGACGGCACGCCCAGCGGGTTCAGCACGATGTCAAGAGGACGCCCGTTCGGCAGGAACGGCATGTCTTCCACCGGAAGCACACGGGATACAACACCCTTGTTTCCGTGACGGCCTGCCATCTTGTCGCCGACAGATATCTTCCTCTTCTGTGCTATATAAATTCTCACGGACTGATTTACGCCCGGAGACAGCTCGTCGCCGTTCTCCCTTGTAAATACTTTCGCGTCCACAACGATACCGTACTCGCCATGGGGAACCTTGAGAGACGTGTCCCTTACCTCACGGGCCTTCTCTCCAAAAATCGCGCGGAGAAGCCTCTCTTCTGCCGTAAGCTCCGTCTCCCCCTTCGGAGTAACCTTTCCTACCAGGATGTCTCCGGCGCGCACCTCTGCGCCGATCCGGATGATTCCTCTCTCGTCCAGATCTTTCAGGGCATCGTCTCCCACACCTGGAATGTCGCGGGTAATCTCCTCCGGCCCGAGCTTGGTGTCACGAGCCTCCGCCTCATATTCCTCAATGTGGACGGATGTATACACGTCGTCCTGTACAAGGCGCTCGCTCAAGAGAACGGCATCCTCATAGTTGTAGCCTTCCCACGTCATAAATCCGATGAGCGGATTCTTTCCGAGAGCCATCTCTCCGTTGGAAGTAGACGGACCGTCCGCAATCACGTCTCCTGCCTCCACACGGTCTCCCTTGAAGACAATGGGCCTCTGGTTATAACAGTTGCTCTGATTGCTGCGAAGGAACTTTGTCAGCTTATATTTCTTAGTATTGCCATCATTCTGGCGGATAATAATCTCTCTCGAAGTAGAGCGCTCAACCACGCCGCCCTCTTCCGCCACGATGCACACGCCGGAGTCAACGGCAGATTTCTCTTCCATACCGGTACCGACAACCGGAGCCTCCGTCATAAGCAGGGGCACCGCCTGACGCTGCATGTTAGACCCCATAAGCGCACGGTTGGCATCGTCATTCTCAAGGAACGGAATCAGCGCCGTCGCCACAGAAAACACCATCTTCGGGGAAACGTCCATGTAATCGAACATCTTCCTCTCGTACTCCTGCGTCTCCTCCCGGTAACGTCCGGATACGTTCTTACGGACAAAATGCCCCTCCTCATCCAGCTGCTCGTTGGCCTGAGCCACATGGTAATTGTCTTCCTCGTCTGCCGTCATATATACGACTTCATCCGTGACAACCGGATTCATCGGATCGTCATGGTTTATCTTCCTGTAAGGCGCCTCCACAAAACCGTACTGGTTAATCCGCGCATAGCTTGCGAGAGAGTTGATCAGTCCGATGTTCGGGCCTTCAGGCGTCTCAATCGGGCACATTCTTCCGTAGTGGGAGTAATGCACGTCGCGGACCTCGAATCCTGCACGGTCTCTGGAAAGACCTCCGGGGCCAAGAGCCGACAGACGACGCTTATGAGTCAGCTCGCCAAGCGGATTGTTCTGATCCATGAACTGGGAGAGCTGTGAAGATCCAAAGAACTCCTTCACCGCTGCCGTCACCGGCTTGATATTGATCAGCGACTGCGGGGAAATCCCCTCTAAGTCCTGGGTTGTCATCCTCTCACGGACAACCCTCTCAAGCCTTGACAGACCGATTCTGTACTGGTTCTGCAAAAGCTCGCCTACCGCACGGATACGCCGGTTTCCCAGATGATCGATATCGTCATCGTTGCCAAGCCCGTACTCCAGGTGCATGTTATAGTTGATGGACGCAAGAATGTCCTCTTTTGTAATGTGCTTCGGAATCAGGTCATGGATATCCCTTCTGATAGCATCCTTAAGCTCATCGATATCTCCTGCCGTCTCCTCAAGAAGCCCTGCCAGCACCGGATAGTAGACAAGCTCCGTAACGCCCACTTCCTTCGGGTCAATGTCCACAATGCTGTCAAGTGAAACCATCATATTAGAAAGGACTTTAATATTCCTCTCCTCGTCAGGGCGCTCAACCCATACGTGGGAAACCGCCGCATTCTGAATCTGATCGGCAATCTCTCTCGTAACTTTCGTTCCCGCCTCTGCGACAACTTCGCCCGTAACCGCGCTCACAACATTCTCCGCAAGAATCTGCCCGTTAATGCGGTTTCGGAAAAGCAGTTTCTTATTAAATTTGTAACGCCCTACTTTCGCCAGGTCATACCTTCTCGGGTCAAAGAACATGCTGGTAATCAGGCTCTCTGCACTGTCAACAGCCAGTGGCTCTCCCGGACGGATCTTTTTATAAAGCTCCAGAAGGCCTTCCTGGTAATTCGTCGCCGCATCCTTTTCAAAACTTGCAAGAATCTTCGGCTCTTCCCCGAAGATATCTATGATCTCCGGATTCGTGCCGATACCAAGCGCTCGAATCAGTACAGTAATCGGCACCTTTCTTGTTCTATCTACTCGTACATAAAAAACGTCATTGGAATCCGTCTCATATTCCAGCCACGCTCCGCGGTTTGGAATAACAGTGGATGAATACAGTTTCTTTCCTAATTTATCATGGGCGATCGCATAGTAAATGCCGGGCGACCGAACCAGCTGGCTTACGATGACACGTTCAGCCCCGTTGATCACAAACGTTCCAGTACTTGTCATCAGCGGCAGATCCCCCATAAAAATCTCATGTTCATTAATCTCGTCTGTTTCTTTGTTGTGGAGCCTTACCCTCACCTTCAGAGGCGCAGCATAAGTCGCATCACGTTCTTTACACTCTTCAATCGTGTACTTTACGTCATCCTCGCACAAAGTAAAATCGACAAATTCCAGGCTCAGGTGTCCGCTGTAATCCGCAATCGGCGAGATGTCGTCGAACACTTCTTTTAACCCCTCGTCAAGAAACCAATGATAGGAGTCTTTCTGGACTTCAATCAAATTCGGCATCTGAAGAACTTCTTTTTGTCTGGAATAGCTCATGCGAGAACTTTTTCCACTTTTAATAGGACGAATTCTGTTTTTCTCCATATTGACGTTTCACTCCTCATATATTTTTTCGTGGGCGGTAAACTGCCCGTAAATCTTGCACTTTCACAAAATCTACTATTTGTCAAGTTATTTTTTCATGCAAATTCACGGCATAACTTTCCACAATAGTGCATTTTTTATAATAGCACAAAATATTCAGGCTTGTCAACAAAAGCTGTAACATTTTTTACCAGCTTTCAATCCCACATATATAAAGAGTGTCAGATCATCTCTCCTTCCAGCCCAGCGCGCCTCCTGCCAGCAGCGCCGCCCCTCTGTAAAGCACGCTTTCATCCACACGGTAACGCGGATGGTGCCCGGGTACCACCCTGCCATTCTGGTAAACATTCGATACCAGGTGCACATAGGCGCTAGGAATCCGTTCCATAAAGCAGGCTGCATCCTCCGATCCCATAAACGGCTCCTCCTGCATGATGACGGCAGAATCGCCGAACAGACCCCGGCACACTTTCTCCAGAGAACCTGTAAGCCCTGCATGGTTGACCGCCACCGGCGCTTTCGGGCTGGCCTGGAATGTACTCCTGATTCCGAACATCCGACCTGTCGCTTCAGTCAGTTCCTCCATCCTCCGGATGACTCGTTTCCTCACATCCTCGCTCAGGCACCGGATAGTTCCTGCCATATCCACATATTTAGGAAGTGCATTGTATACAACCCTGTTATCATCTCCGTCGTTCAGCCGCGTCCTCATATTGCATATGCTGACCACCACCGAATCAAGGGCTGAAAACTCTCTGCATGCCATGCTCTGCACCGCCTGTATAAGCTGCGCCGCCGCTGTCACCGGATCTTTCCCCGTCTCCGGGTGCGCCGCATGCACTCCTTCTCCCTCCAGGCGAATGTCAAAAATATCTGCCGACGCCATCATCGCCCCAGCCATAAACATAAACTGCCCGTTCTCATAACGCTCGTCCTGAGCCAGATGCAGAGCCAGAAACGCATCTGATGGATGCTCCTCCAGCACCCCTGCCTCAATCATCTGCCGTGCGCCCTCCATCCCCTCCTCGTTGGGCTGGAAAAACACTTTCACAGTCCTGTCCAGCTCTCTTTCCCTGCGCTTTAACAGCTTTATGGCTCCAAGCATCATTGCCATATTCGCATCGTGTCCGCAGGCATGCATATTCCCGTTGTCAGACCCATAGGAAAGCCCTGTCTCCTCCGCAATCGCCAGCGCATCCATATCCGTTCTCAGTGCAATACATCTTTCGGAAATGCCGCCGCCAATAGTGGCAACCATTGCATTTCCGCCAAGATACTCCTGAAAGGGAACTTCCCACCCCTCTAACTTTTCCTTAATGTATGCAGTAGTCTTCGGAAGTTCCATTCCTATCTCCGGCATCTGATGCAAAGTTCTCATAAATGCGGCAAGCTCCTCCTGCATAAGCTCTGCCTCTTTTAATATATCTTTCATGATTTATTGCTACTCCATTTCTATTTCCCGAAAATCTCTGCGGCAGCCTTCATATTCTCCATGATAGAAACCTCAAACGGACATCTCGTCTCACAGGCTCCGCACTGGATGCACTCGCCTGCATGATGCTCAAGCACCTCATAATGCTCCCTCACCGTCTCCGGAATCTCTCCCTGCGCCTTCGCCAGGTTCAGAAACTTCGTGACCGACGCAACGTCAATCTTCTTCGGGCAGGGCGCGCAGTGGCTGCAGTACATGCAATGCCCTCTCCAGCTGATATTCGGAAATGCCGCAAATGCAGATGCATAATCCTTCTCTTCCTCCGATGCCTCCTCGTAGGAAAGGCTGCGCTCTAGCTCCTCTGCCGTTCGCGCGCCGGCAAGAACCGTCGCCACCGCCGGACGGGTCAGCGCATAGTGGATGCACTGATTCGCCGTCAGAGCCTTTCCGGCAGGAGACATGGACGCATCCAGAAGATCCCCGCCGCCGAAAGCCTTCATAACCGTAATGCCTACCCCTAGCCGCTGGCAGGTCTCATATAGTTTCTGCCGCTCCGAATCCATATTCACCAGCGGAGCCGCATAATTTTCATCCCGCCACAGATCTTCTACATCCTCGCTGGCAGGCTGCAAGTCATAACAGGGATTCACGCTGAACATCAGCACTTCTATGTACCCGCTCTCCACTGCCGCAAGGGCAACCTTAGGATTGTGGCTGCTAAGTCCGATATGTCTTATCTTTCCCGACTCTTTAAGCTCTTTTGCATACTGAAGTACCGAGCCGTCCGAAACAGTCTTCCAGTCTTCCATAGAATCCACGTAATGAATCATCCCTACGTCGATATAATCTGTCTTTAAAAGAGACAGGCCGTCCTCAAAAGCCTCTTTTACCTCCCCGATATCCCTTGAACGCTTATACTGCCCATCTTTCCAAACAGAACAGATGTGAGACTGGATGATGAACTTCTCCCGCCTGCCCTCAAGGGCCTCGCCAACGTTTCTCCGCACCTCTGGGTCGGAAGTGTAGAGGTCAAAATAATTGATGCCCGTCTCCTCCGCCATGTCGAGGAAACGCCTGGCGTTCCTGTAATTGTCTTCGGCAAAGCCCTCACAGCCCATGCCGATTTCGCTTACTTTGATTCCTGTGCTGCCTAATTCGCGGTATTGCATGTTAAAAATCCTCCTTAATCTGCCTGTTTTAATTTCAACATTCGGCCTATCCGTTATCTGTTCCCGGTTCAGCCCCTCTAAAGTTTTTCTCCTCTATATTTTCTGCATCGCAAATCGGATACTGCGGATATTTTTCTTTCTATTCTTTTAAGTCACTTTGTTGTAAATAAAACATAGTTTTTGCATTCAATTTCTTTTCTCAGTTCTTCTTCTGTCGGTAAATACAGCTTATAATTTGATGCAAACAACTGTTCATTGCCGTGAAGAACAGAGTATCTTGCAATATCTTCATCAGTTTCTGTACAAAGCACAATACCTAACGTTGGATTGTCATCTGTACCTTTCTTTCGTTCATCATACATACGGATATACATGTCCATCTGTCCTACATCCTGATGCGTAATTTTCCCTGTTTTTAAATCAATCAGGACAAAGCATTTCAAAATATAATTGTAAAATACAAGATCTATGAAATAGTCCTCTTTTTCTGTTTTTATATGCTGCTGACGGGCTACAAAAGCATAGCCCTTTCCCATTTCCATCAAAAGTTTCTGAATATTTGAAATAATGCTGGTTTCCAAATCAGTTTCCGCATAATCTGAGTTTGGTGCTAATCCTAAAAATTCAGCCACAACAGGATTTTTAATAAATATATGCCTCTTTCTTATACCAGCTGCGGGCAGCAGAATCTGTTACTTGTAATAAAGCACGATAATGAGACCAGGTCAATCTTAGGAAACTCTTTATAGAATCGCAAACAGTGATAAAGATTGCTGCGGTCATATCCTTTTCCATATTGCTCCGTAAGTTCTTTTGATAATTTCTTTATGATGTTAGCGCCATATTCTGCGCGTTCTGAGCCATTATTTTCTTCCTCTGCTATCCTATATCCAATTTGCATCCCTATAGTACGGACACCGCTTTCTCAGACATTCCCGGTTCTCCCCCGAGAACTCACACTGTATCTTTTCCGGCAGCTCCATCTCAATCCCTAAGTTCTCCGCCGTATACTTCACCGCAGCCGCAGCCGCCGTAAAGGAATTCCTCTTGCAGCACCTCGGCCCGCCAAGCTCTCCGATAGCCTTCAGCGCCTCGGCGGTCATCCGGTTAGATAGCCCCCAGGACTTGCCCGTAAGGGGCGTTGCCTTTGTGACAATGCTCATAAACATCCCTGCGCTCACCGCCGCGCCGCAGCACCCCCACAACCCGCAGGAGCCGCCCGGGTATTCACTCCCCCGCGACTTCATCTCCTCCAGCGCGCTCTCATAATCCGCTCTCGCCCTGTCTCCGGCAAATCCCCCGCTGTTATAATAAGCCGTAATAAGCGCGGCTCCCACCATCACATGATGCTCCGGACCATGCATATAGATGTAAGGGTCTTCCATCAATTTCTGCATAATCTCCACCGGATTTTTAGAAGTGCATTTTTTACACCCTTCAAGTATCACTTCAATCCCCTTTGCCCCATGGCATTCATCACACACATAATGCCCGTCCTCACACCCGGCATGGCTCTCAAACTGCCGATGGCACATCACGCACTCCATCTGCCTCGCCTTCTCATAATATACAATGAGCCTGCCGCATACCAGGCAGGCTCCCTCTCCTCTCTTTCTCATACCATATCTCCTATCGTATAAAATGCGTTGACACTCGTTCTTCTTTCTTTGGCAGCCCGTACTTTTCTTTTCCAAGCGCGATGCTCTTCATGAGAAATGCCATGTTCCTCGCCAGCACGCGCATGGTCTGCAGGCCTTCTGCGTCTTCCTTCGCCTCCCCCGGCGTCCTCCCGTGGATGCTGTTCCAATACTGGCTTGACGCCACCGGCATGCCGGAAATCGTAAAATACTTGTTCAGCTCGTCAAAGGTGGCAGATAAGCCGCCTCTTCTTGCCGCCACCACGCTGGCTCCGACCTTCATCGTCTTGTCAAAGCCTGTGCTGTAAAACAGCCGGTCAAGAAACGCAATCAGCGTAGCATTTGCCGACGCATAATACACCGGACTTCCAACCACAAGCCCGTCGCACTCTGCAAACTTAGGCGCCGCCTCATTTACCACATCGTCAAACACACATTTTCCGTTCTTCGCGCAGGATCCGCAGGCGATACACCCCCTGACAGCCATGCTGCCAACATGAAGAATCTCCGTCTCGATGCTTTCCTCTTTAAAAATCTTCTCCATCTCCTGCAAAGCAGCATATGTATTCCCCTCCGCACGAGGACTTCCGTTAATCATCAAAACTTTCATTCCAAACACCTCCTATGCTGGTAATTCTACCACACCGCAATGGCTTTCTCAATAGATGCTTTTTTAATCTCTCAAAACAAAAACCGGCACTCTTACTTCTGTGCCGATTTCTCTCTCGCCAAAAGCGCCGCCCCCAGCGCCCCCGCATATCTCCCGTCCGCCGTCGGTTCCACCGTCTTCCCGACCTTGCCTGACAGTATTTTCGTAAAATACTCACTGTGGCTTAAACCACCGGTCAGTATCACCTTCTCCGACAGGTTCTTCCGCTGGCTCAGCTGCGCCACCTTTGCCGCCACCGAATCTACCACGCCTGCCGCGATATCCTCCCGGTTTTTGCCCTCCCCGATGTAATTGATGACCTCGGATTCTGCAAATACGGTGCACAGGGAGCTGATTGGCAGTACCGTTCCTGCCGCCGCCATGTCAAAAAGTTCCTGAAGGCTCACTCCCAGGCGGTTTGCCATGATTTCCAGAAATTTTCCTGTTCCCGCCGAGCACTTGTCATTCATCAGGAAATCCTGTACCATGCCCCCGGATACTAAGATCACCTTCGTATCCTGCCCGCCGACGTCGATAATCGTACACTCATTTCCCGCCATCTCTCTGCCGCCTCTCGCATGGCAGGTAATCTCTGTGACGACATAATCCGCAAAGTCCACGGCAATCCTGCCATATCCGGTAGCGGCTGTCTTCGTCTCAGGGTTTCCCACATCCACCCCGTCCGCCAGGAGCTTTTCCCTGATAAGCGACGTCGTCTCCTTGCTGCTCCATCCAGTGGGGAGTACAAATTTCAAGTCCTTTTCCCCAATCACCGCTACCTTTGATGCCGTGGAGCCAATATCAATCCCTACATAATTCATCTTCTGTTTCACCTTTCAGCACATTCATGCAATATATAAATATCCTTCTAACAATACCTGTCTCTGTGCGGATTCAGATCTTTTTCCACCGCAGCAATCTTTAAAATCTCAATTCCATGTTCCGACACGCAATCCTGAACCGTCTCTATATCTTCCTCTTTTATCATAAGCGAAATCCCGCAGCATTTACTCGCACTTCTGGGGGTCGGGGCAATGACTGCCCAAACCCCCAGCTTTTTCAGTTCATTATAAAGACGCATCCCATTATCGTGGTTCGGAAACAACACATAATGCTGTATCTTCTCCATAATAGCCTTCCTTAGTTGTTCAGCATTTCCACAAATGCGCTGACTCTTGTGCGGAGCTGCTGTGCATCGCTGTCCGTATAGTCTGTCTCAATGCCAAGCACCGGGATTCCTGCCTCTTTCATAGCGCGCTCTACAAAATACCCTTCCGTATCATACAGGTTGCAGAACTTAAGGTTCACATCAATGATGCCGTCAACCTTGTACTCTTTCGCCAGACGGAGGATATCGTCGATTCTCGCATGGTTCGGGGTGAAACATGCACAGTTGATATTCATGTACCGCTCTGCGATTGCCGTAATCTGGTCTTCCACGGTCTCTTTGCCCTCGTCCACATAATTCTCAAAGTAACGCGTTCCTGTACACATCTCTTCACAGACAACGACTGCGCCGCTTGTCTCCACGATATTGTGCAGTTTCCAGTTCGGGATCGCAAGAGGCGTTCCTGTCAGCATAATACGCTTTGTGCCTGCCGGAACTACGCTGACGCCGTCTTTGATTCTCTGCTCTAACTCGTCGCACAGCTTGTTGGTCATCTGGGTGAACCTCGCCGGATCATCATAGAACGCGATCTGGGAAATCACAAGGGCATCCGTGCCGCTAATCGGCAGCGTCTCATTCTTGCGGCAGTCATAAAGCCTTGCCAGGGCTTTTCTCTTATTATTGATCAGTTTGATCGTCTCCGCCAACTTCTCAGCAGTCACCTTATTGCCGGTAAATTCCTCTACCTTTTCTTTTAACGCTGTAATCTCCTCTGCCCACGCCTTAACGTCTTTCGCGCGTTTCATCTGCGGAAGATCCATCACATGTACCGGAACGTCCTCAGAGAGTATCTCCCATGCTTTCTTCTTTCCGTCGCAGGTCGTCTCTCCAATGTACATATCTGCAATCCTAAAGAACGGGCAGGTGCGGTCAAGCCTTGCGCCGACAGATGCCTTGATGAGCGGGCATGTGTTGGTCGGCAGCACTTTCTCTCCGCCTGGAACCCAGAACTGGGAGCCGCCGCAGAGTCCTGTAGCGATTGCGTCCGCCGCAAAGATTACCTCGTCCGGAACATACACGCAGAACGTGCCGAACACCTTTCCGCCCTTTTTCTGATGCTCGATAAGCTCTGCCGGGCGTATGCCGTGGATGTCCGCTACGACCATGTTATAATAATCCATTCCCTCCGGCCTGTTCTCCTGTGATAAAAAGACATCCCCAAATGCCTGCGGGAGCACCTCGCAGAGCTGGTCGTGCAGCTCCAGGTTCATTCCAAGTTCTTCCCACATCTTATGATTGTCAGCCATTTCAAACTTCCTCCTTAAGTAAGACATTTTATATATGTATTACAATCAGTGTATCATTTTTATGGCTCATAAGCTATGGAATCCTTGTTTTTCACCCATTGATAATTATCATATATTCCTATATTTATAGATGTTTTCTATATATCAAAATGCTGCCTTTTCTGTCAATATTCATCCGAATATGCCAAACAATTTTTACTGTGCAATTCTCTTTATTCCTTCCACACACAGATCAATCTCTTCCATTGTGTTTTCCGCGCCAAAAGCAAACCTCACCGTTCCCTGGGGAAAAGTATGGATCGATTTGTGGGCTGTGGGCGCGCAGTGAAGGCCAACCCTCGTCATAATCCCATATTCCTGCTCCAGCTCAAATGCCGCCACCGCATTGTCCACAGCCTGAAAATCAAGCGACACCACCGCAACCCGGTTTTCAGTATCTTTCCTCCCCGCGATACGAACTTTTGGAATCTCTTTCACCTGGTTCAGGAAATGCTCTGTCAGCGCCATTTTCTTTTTATGGATTACGTCAATTCCTGTTTTTTCCAGATATTCCAAAGCAGCGTGAAGACCGATGATCCCCGGGAGGTTCATGGTTCCGCTCTCATATTTATCCGGAAGGTTTTCCGGCATCCGAAGGCTGTCCGACTGGCTGCCTGTTCCACCCGCGATCAGCGGCTGCATGTTTTCATTCAGTTCCTCCGATATAAGAAACCCTCCGATGCCCTGAGGCCCTAATAGCCCCTTATGCCCGGTAAACGCCAGAAAATCAATGCCGTACTTTTCCATATCCACCGGTATCGTTCCCGCGCTCTGAGCTGTGTCCACAGCAAAATAAAGGTTCTTTTTCCGGCAGATCTCCCCGATTTCTCCAACCGGTACTATCGTGCCGCACACATTTGACGCATGGGTGGCGATTACCGCTCTTGTCTCCGGCTTTACCATCCCCTCAAGCACATCCGGGTCAAGATTCCCCTCCGTATCCACCGGAACGATATCATAAGAGACGCCCTGCCCCCTCATCTGCTCTAACGGCCGCATGACCGCATTGTGCTCCAGGCCCGTCACCAGCACATGGCCGCCGTCTTTTAATACATCCTTGATAAAATAATTCAGGGAATATGTTACTCCGGGCGTGAATACCGCTGCTCTCGAATCTCTGCCGTCAAAAAGCCGTGAAAGCTTATCCCTCGTATCCAGCACGATGCCCTCTATCTCATAAGCTCCCGCATAATTCCCCCGGTTGATATTAAACGCTCCGTTTTCCAAAAGCTCCGCCATCGCTTTCGCAACGCCCGGCGCTTTCGGCCAAGACGTGCTGCCGTTGTCAAAATAAATTGTCTTTCCCGTCAAAATGAACACCTCCTGCTCTCTGGGCAGAAATTTTGCAAACGCCCATTATTTATTATCTTTATCAGGCTTATAGCGCACACAATGCCAGCGCCAGAATCTTTACCGCCGTAAACGCCAGGATTCCCAGCACGGATGTGCCGTATAAAAGTACATGCGCCCTCCGGATATCCTCTGTCTCAACTTCCCTGACAGCATCCCCGATGGCAGGCTTTTTACAGAGATTTCCGAAATACCATGCATCCCCGGCAAGCTGCACGCTGAGCGCGCCTGCCATGACGGACTCTGTCTGCGCTGCATTGGGGCTTTTGTGGTTTTGCCTGTCTCTTTTGTAGATCCGCAAGGCTCCCTTCCCATCCATCCCGCACAGGCGCGCCGCAGCGATCATGAGCCATGCGCTAATCCTGGCGGGAATATAATTCATCACGTCATCCAGCTTGGCGGCAGCCGTTCCAAAATACTGATACCGCTCATTATTATATCCCACCATGGAATCCATAGTATTGACCGCCTTATATGCAAATCCCAAGGCTGCTCCTCCTATGACCATATAAAACATCGGCGCGATCACGCCGTCCGACGTATTTTCCGCCACCGTCTCTACTGCCGCTTTTATGACTCCTTTCTCACTCAGCTTTTCCGTGTCTCTCCCTACTATCATGGAAACCGCAAGCCTTCCCTCTATAAGCCCCTCCTCTTTTAAGGCGCGGTACACCTTATCGCTCTCCGTCCGCAGAGATTTGACCGCAAAAAGCTGGCAGCACATAAAGCTCTCCGCCAAGATGCCAGGCCACATGCCCCACCGGTAAGCAAAATACAGCAGAAAAAACGGCACCGCCGTACTGACAATAACTACGATCAGCACCAGCACTGTTCCGCCTGCCCTCTCTCCCGCTTTTGAATCAGGGAAACAATTTCTTATAATTTTTTCCGTCCGCGCGATCAGATGACCGATCAGACGAACCGGATGATACAGCCAGCTCGGGTCTCCCAAAACCAGATCCAGCACAAACCCGGCTGTCACCGGAATCACCGCCTGCAAGGCTGTCTGCCAAAGTAAGCTCATACCCTTCTCCGTTCCCTACCTGAAAATCATAAAACCCTTTTTTCGGATATGCGTATTTTTCCATAATGCTCATAATCGTGCCGCCATGGACGACAAATGCTGCCGCAGAGCCGCCGCACATCCTGAGTGCCTTCTCAAATCCCTCAAGGATTCTCCTGGCAAACTTTTCTCTGCTCTCCCCTCCGGGAAACCCGTTTCTCCCGCCGCTCTCCATCCAGAGCTGATACTGGGGAACATCTTTTAAATCTTCATAATTTTTATTTTCAAATATTCCGAAATCGCATTCTGAAAGTTCCGGGATAGCCGTCACTTCCTTTCCTGGGAAAATAATGCCTGCCGTCTGCATGCATCTTTTCAAGGGGCTTGCAAAGACAGCGTCCGCCTCCGGATAAGCTCCCTTTTCCTGCCTTTTTATGAGCATTTCCGCCCCCTCTCCGCAAAGGCCTTCATCAGTCTTTCCGATATAACGCCCCGACAGATTCCCTTGTGTGCTTCCGTGCCTGATTAAATAAACTTTCATCTTCTCTCATCCTTTAATTTTTGTCCCGATTCCGCAGATTACCCTGTATACCTCCTCCGAAAACCCTGCAAGTTCTGTGCAGATTCTCCCTGCCGCCTCCCGGTATTCCCTCAGAAATGGGTCTGTCGGAACAATGCCGCATCCAACCTCATCCGTCACAATTATAAGAGCCGGATTTTCTGCCTTTATTTTCTTCGGAAGCTCTGACGCTTCCTTTCCTTCCTTCATCCATCTGGCGATGTATCCATGGAAGTTATACACTCCGCCGCACCGGAAAATCTCTTCCATCCCACATTTTTCACCGTCTGTCCAGCAGATTTCCGGGTACTGTTTTCCTACATAATCAAGTTTCCCTTCATATGCCCCGCCAATCACCATAATCATAATTTGTCTTTCCCGTATCCTGACTTATCGTTTTAGACCTGTTTTCAGCATCTTCCCGCTGCATCATCCCAGGCATGCCTTCATTATCTCCGCTCCCACTGCCGCCGCCGCCATCCAAAGCTCGCACATCTGCAAAAAATACCCTGCCAGATCTCCAGTTATCCCGCCGAAGTTCCGTAACGACATCCGCCGGTAATATGCATATACGGCAGCAGCCGCCAAAACTGCCGCCGCCCCTGACTCTCTTCCCGCCGCCATCATCGCCGGACACAAAACCGCCAGATAGCAGACCAGCACCGCCTTTACTGTCTTTTTACTGGCACTGTCTGAAAAGGCGGCTGCAAGTCCGCTTTTTTTCGCCTTTGGAAATGTAAGGACCGAAAGTGCGCTTAACGTCCTGGAAAGCACAAACCCAAAGGCCGCCGAGCGGGCGCTCCTCTCACCGAAAGATGCATAGATCCCAACAATACAGAGAAGATACACGGCGCAGGACATCACGGCAAATGCCCCGGTATGGGGATCTTTTAAAATCTCAAGCCGACGCTCTTTTTCCTGATAAGAGCTTAAAGCGTCCTGGGTGTCCAAAAATCCGTCCATATGGATTCCTCCGGTTATCCCTACCGGCACAAGCACCATCAGCACTGTAAAGGTCATGCCGGAAATCCCATATTCCCCCGCCAGGCACCATTCCTTCAGTTTAAAAACTCCATAGACGATAAATCCTATCAGCGCGCCTATCCAAGGAAAAAATATAAATGCATGCGATATATTTTCCTCTGTCCACTCACTTTTGGGAACAGGTAGCTTGCTATACATAGAAACCGCGATTTTAAAACTATTCCACATCTTTTTCATCGTATTTTCACCTGCACGGGAATCCCGTACACAACTTCCGTCACCCTGTCCGCCATCCGGGCAATCTCCTGATTTACCTTTCCCACAAGAAAAATATAGCGTTCCGTCTCCTCACTGTAACATTCTGCGTCCGCATTTACTTCATTGGTCACAATGACAAAGTTCTCCGTCTGTCTGGAAATGCACCGGATCCCTTCTATTATCTTTTCTGCCGTTTCCTTCGCATCTTTTATGGTGCCGTCCTCACAGAAGAGCTCGTTTGCTGCAAGATTGGACACGCACTCCAACAAAACGCCCCGGTTCTCCGGCAGAGCAACACCGGAAAGCCCCGAGGGACATTCCAAGGTCACAAAGCCCTTCCCGGCCCGCATCTGACGGTGCCGCATGATTTTCCTCATCGTTTCCTCTCCATAAGGCCTCATGGTGGCGGCATATACATAAGGGCATCTTCCCGCGTCAGTCTGCAGCTCCCCGACCCGCAAAAGCTCATTTTCCGCATAAGCCGACTTCCCGCTGCCGCTGCCCCCGGTTATCAGATGAATCATCTCTACTCTCCAAGCTCCTTATAATCTTCAATCTTATTTTCAGCAAATGTTCCCATCCTCCGGTATACCTCAAGCGCCATCTCCAGCACAGGAACGAAGGCTGCCGCCCCGGTTCCTTCTCCCAGGCACATACCGCAGTCCAGCGGAGGCTCCATTCCAAGGGCGGCAAAAACTTTGCGGACACCCGGCTCCTTCGACACATGGGATGGAATCATATATTCCTTAACCGTTCCGCACATCCTGACAGCCGCAAGCGCTGCCGCCGCTGATATAAATCCGTCTATGAGCACGGGAATCCGGTAAACTGCCCCTCCCAGAAAAATCCCTGCAAGTCCTGCCAGGTCAAACCCTCCTACTTTCGATAGAACATCCAGCGCATCCGCCGCGTCGGGCTTATGGAGGGCTATTGCCCTTGTGATGACTTCCTTTTTCCTCCGCAGCCCTCCGGACGACAGCCCGGCGCCCCTTCCCGTCATCTGCTCTGCACTCTCTCCCAGAAGTACGGACGCTACTGCGCTGCTGGTGGTAGTATTTCCTATGCCCATCTCCCCGGTGGCCAAAAGCTGATATCCCTCGTCTTTTTTCTCTCTCACGAGACGGATGCCTGTAAGCACGGCGCGGACAGCCTCTTCCCTTGTCATGGCCGGCTCTTTTGCCATGTTTTTTGTGCCGCGGGCAATCTTATAATCCGGCACCTTCGTATCCGATGCCATGCCGATATCCACAGGAAAGATATCTATCCCCGCCCTCTCGCACATAATGGCAGCGCTGCTGCCTCCGGAGAGGAAATTTTCCGCCACGATAGCCGTCACTTCCTGGCCTGTCTGAGTCACGCCCTCCGCGACGACTCCATTGTCCGCGCACAGGATCACCAGAGCCTTTTTACCGAGCTTTACATCCGCATCCCCGGTTATCCCGGCAATCTGGATAACGGCATCCTCAAGCTTTCCTAAGCTGTGCAGAGGCTTTGCGATAGAGTTCCACCTCTTCCGGCTTGATTCCATGGCTCTCCGGTCAATGGGCTGTATGCGGCCTATCAGCGCCTTTAATTCCTTTTCCATACGCACGCCTCCAAAAACGCCTCTGCCACTTTTCGGTTCCCGGCATAGTGGATGTGCGGGTAGCCTGCAAGCAGAGTCTCTGTACTTATCATACATTTCCACGAGCGGTTTGACAATGGCTTTTTTGCGGTAAATGCCTCTCCGCACTGCCCGGAATCATAATAGTGGAATTCATGGGCAGAGATTTCCCCCACTTCTTTCCCAAACACCTTCCCCCCGCTCAGCGTCACGTACCCGAACCGCCGCGGCCCCGAAGACGGAAAGCTCTCCCCCGGCAAAAACGCGCACATCGGATGATAGTTTCCCTTTTCATCCCGTATGGCCTCCTGAAGATACTGGAACCCTCCGCACTCCGCCATACAGGGCAGTCCGTTTTCAAGAGCTGCTTTTATGTCCTCTCTCATGGAAATATTTGCGCTTAACTTATCCGCAAACAGCTCCGGATATCCCCCGTATAGGACAATCCCGTCAAGATTATCAGGAAGTCTTTTGTCTTCAAGGGGAGAAAAGGGAACGATCTCTGCCCCCAGCTCTCTCAGGATTCGGAGATTATCTTCATAGATAAAGCAAAACGCCTGGTCTTTCGCCGCTCCGATACGTATTCTATTAAAGCCGCTCCTTTTACCGGGAAAAAAACTTGCCTCCTCGCCTGCAGTTTCAATACCCGGCGCCGATTGGGCAAGCCGTACCAGTCCGTCAAGATCTACTGTCTTTTCCAGACATGCGCCGACCGCTTTCAGTTTCTTCTGTATATCATGGACCTCCCCGGGCAGCTTAAGCCCAAGATAACGGCTCTCAAAGGATAATTCCTCCATGTCCGGAAGATACCCGTAAACTTTTACGGAAGTTTCCTTTTCAATCCGTTCCTTCACCCTTCCGTAGAGCATAGGAGAGATGCGGTTTAATAGCACTCCCCGGATGCCGCTTTGAGCACGTTCCTCTTCCTTATATGCCAAAAACCCTTTTATATACGGAACGACAGACACGCTTGCCCCCTTACAATCCGCCACAAAGACTACCGGCGTATCCGTAGCCTCTGCCGCGTCATAGGTGCTTGCCTGCACCGAACACCCGCCGAGCCCGTCATAGTACCCCATGACCCCCTCAAGGATGGCTAACGGCTCACCGCTCTCGCCTGTTTTCTTTGCTGCGCCGCGGCACGCGAGGATTTCCCTCATGTTCTCCTTTCCGCACAGAAAGCTGTCCAGATTATAGCTGGCTACCCCAAGAGCCTCCCGGTGAAACATAGGGTCTATGTAATCCGGCCCGCACTTAAAGGCGCTCACCTGATGCCCCCGCTCCTTAAGAGCCTGGATAAGCCCGCAGGATGCCATTGTCTTTCCCGCGCCGCTGCGCCCTGCGGCAATCAATAACCGCGGAATCTGTACTGTCATATCGTCTCTCCAAAAACTGTCATACTTATGATAAAGATTGGATTCTGTCCTGTCATCATATGATACCTCCCAATCTCTCTCGCTTTCGCCACGGATAGCTGAAGGATTTCTTCCTCCTCCACCCTGCATTTCCCATGCTCCTTAAGCTCACCGATCCACTGCATCGCGATGGACACAGTTTCCAGAGAGACGGCGTTGATGACGATCCTTACCTTCTGGCAGCCCTCTGTCACTTTCCGGAGGATTTCCTTAAGACACCCTCCGCTGCCTCCTATGAATACGCAGTCCGGCCTCTCAACGCCCTCTAAAACTTCAGGAACATGCCCTTTCACTACAGAAAGGTTCTCCGTTCCAAACTTGTATTTATTCCTGTCAATCAGCTCCGCCGCCTCTCCTTTTTCCTCAAACGCGTAAACCTTCCCCAACGCCGCAAGCCGCGCCGCCTCCACTGCCACGGAGCCAGTCCCGGCGCCGATGTCGTAGACGATGGAATCTCTGCAAACCTTGAGCTTTGCAAGGCTGACGGTACGGACTTCCCCCTTTGTCATAGGCACCTTTCCCCTGATAAAAGATTCGTCCAAAATCCCGCAGCCCGCCGCCTGCCTCCCGCCGTCAGGGTTATATATGTAAAGCAGGGCAAGCGGGCCTGATATATGCCCGCAGAATTCTTCTGCCTTCCCAGCGCTGATTTTTTCATCCGGGCAGGAAAGATTCTCTCCCACACAAACTTCCAGCTCCCCATATCCGAAGTCTGTCAGCCGGCGGCACATATGGGCAGCCCCGTCCGTACCTCCAAGCAGGAGGAACGTCTTTTTGTTCTCCCGAACCGTTGTGACGATATTACATTCTCTCCCGTGAACACTTGCCAGCGCCGCATCCTCCCACGACACACCAATCCTGGCACTGAAATAAGAAACCGACGAGATCCCCGGAATCACTTCTGTGTCCGCATCTTTCAGCATATCTTCCTCTTTCAGCACTCCCATAAGTTTTTTTGCCCCGCTGTAAAATCCCGTGTCGCCGGAAAAGACAACGGCAATCTTTTGGTATTCCGGATGCCTCTTTATATAGCCTGCAATCTCCTCCGGCCTGTATGCATAGAAGATTTCCTGCCTTTTTCCGGCAGCAGCCTCCGCCACCCGTCTTGCGCCGATTATAAGCTCAGCCTCCTCACAGATTTCCTTTGCCCTTACGGTAAGGAAATCTGCCGACCCTGTTCCTGCTCCGACGATGGATATCTTCACAGGCCGGAAATCTCTCTCAAGTTCCAATCTTTCTGCCAAATACTTCCTCATCGCATCATAGCCATATCCTTTTTCCTGAAGAGGCCTGCCCACTGCGATCAGTTTCACCCCGGCTCTCTCCGTTGCGGCGAGCTTTTCCGGGAATCCTCCTGTCTTTCCCGACTCTTTCGTCACCATCCACTCTATCCCGTATTCTTTTAACAGCGCGTAATTTAATTCTTCCGAAAAAGGACCCTGCATGCAAAGCAGATGCCTTCCCCTGATGGCAAGCTCCTCGCATTTTCTTACCGCATCGGCAGAAGATAGCACCCTTGCATACAAACGCTCCTGATAGTTTTCAAGTCTTGTATATGCAGCAAGTTCCTTGCTCCCTGTAACCGCTAGGATATTTCCGCTTGTTTCCTGCAAAAATGCTACCGCCTCTTCTATGCTCTCCACGTAAATGCAGTTCCCGGCGCCCGCCTCTTCCCGGTTCAGCCGCATATATTCCTTTCCGCAGGCCGTACAGGCTGTCTTGATATTCCGGGTCGCCTCACAGGCAAAAGGATGGGTCGCATCTACCACAAGGCAGGGCGCGTACTCCCGGATAAGCTCCTGCATCTGCCTGCTGTCCAGCCGTTTGCAGGACACTGTTACATTCTCCCCCTTTGGCAGAAGGCTCTCCCCGTAGGCCGTGGCAACGCAGATATAAAGACGCGCCCCATTTTGCGCCAGGTATTCCGATAGTTTCCTTCCCTCGGTAGTTCCCGCAAATATAAGAATTCTTCTGTCCTTCATCTCACAGGCTCCTTCTCTGCCTTATATCCTCTCGGCGTCACCATCTTCCCGCTGACGACGCGGGTCTCGCTGCTGCCGACAAATACGGTGGAAAACATATCCGCCTCCGTATCCTTTAACTGGCCAAGCGTCAGCACTTCCCTCTCTTCCCCGCTCCTTGCGATATTGCGTACAATGCCGCACACGGTTTCCCTGTCCTTATACCGGAGAAGGATTTCGCACGCCCTCGCAAGATACCCTTTCCGTTTCCTGCTGGAGGGGTTGTAAATACAGATTACAAAATCTCCCCTGGCGGCCGATACGAGCCTCTTCTCAATCACAGCCCAGGGGGTCATAAGATCGCTTAAGCTGATGAGGCACACGTCATGCCCCAGCGGCGCGCCAAGGATGGATGCCCCTCCAAGCGCTGCCGTCACCCCCGGGATCACTTCCACCTCTACGTCAGGATAGTTCTTTCCAATCTCCAGCATCAATCCTGCCATGCCGTAGATTCCCGAATCCCCGCTGCACACCATGGATACTTTTCTTCCTTTCTGCGCCTCTTCAAATGCCATGCGGCATCTTGATTCCTCCTGCCGCATAGGCGTCGTCATATATTCTTTGTCCGGGAAATGCTCTTTTAAAAGCTCCGCGTACACGGTATATCCGACGATAACTTCACATTCCCCTAAGACTTTCGCCGCTTTCACCGTCATCTGCTCATAGGCTCCCGGGCCGATGCCCACCACATATACTTTACTCAAAATCCACACTCCATTTCCTGACCGCTGCCGCCACCGTCACGCCCTCTCCCGCCTGTTTCGGGAGTATGAGCGCCCCTTCCCCGGCCGCGCGCACCGCGCTTCTCTCACACACATTGTCAACCCCGGCTATCTGCTTTACAAAATCCGAAGAGGCAAATTCCCCCTCCGTATTCCTAAGCTCCTCTGCAGAGTATGTCTCAAGCGTCAGGCCATATTTTTTGCAGAACTCCAAAAGCCCTGCCTCCTCCTTTTTCAGATCAATGCTGGAAACCGTAAATATACTTTCAAAAATAAGCTTTCTCTTACCAAAAGCCTGTCTTACCTGACTCTCAATCTCCGCTTCCCCTGTTCCTTTCCTGCACCCGATGCCCACTGCTAAAGCCTTGGGAATCAGGTACAGCGTCTGGCTCCACGCGTCATTCTGCCAGATGCTTACCGCAACGTCCGGTGGCTCCTCCCCGTTTTCCCACAGGCAAAGACCCTCCGGCAAGGCAGCTTTTGTCCGGCAGAACCTTTCTTCTATATACACGGAAATCTTCTCTCCTGCCAGAGCTTTTGAAGACAATTCTTTCGCTTTCTTCATATCGCTTATCTTAAGGTCATTTCTCCTTGCAAACATGTCTGCCGCCCATTTCCCGTGCAAATCCGTCGCTGTAGTGATGACGGCCGAAGCTCCAGTCATCCCGCTTATTTTTTTTGCAAGCTCATTGGCTCCCCCGAGATGTCCGGACAGAACCGGAATGCAGTAATTCCCTTTCTCGTCCATCACAATCACTGCCGGGTCAGCCGTCTTGTCTTTTACAAAAGGAGCGATGGCCCGCACTGCAATCCCCGCCGCCCCTACGAATACAAGCGCGTCGCTTGATTTAAACTGCTGCCCCGACCACTGGGAGACCGATACCGGCACAGAATCATCGGCTCCTTTGTATTTCCTCTCCGCCACCGCGTCATACCCAAGAGACGCTAACGCCTCCCTGACTGTTTCTGCAAGAGCATATCCGCAGGGCGAAAAGCTAATAATAGAAATCTTTTTCATCTGCCTGCCTCTTTCCGAAACCCTGTGGAAAAACCAGGATCATAAAGCTTTGACCGCTGATACTGCCTATGGCGCACTGCCTCGCCCACGATGATCAGCGCCGTTTTCGTAATACCGTACTTCTCCGCCGTCTCCTTAAGCGTGCCAACCGTGCAGACATGGCTCTCTTCCTCCGGCCATGTGGCCTTGTATACGATAGCTGCAGGAGTGTCTTCTTTAAATCCTCCTAAAAGAAGCTGCTCTGCAAGCTCCTTCAAAAGTCCTGCGCTTAAAAAAAGAACCATGGTGGCTCCATGCTCCGCAAACGCCCGGACACTTTCTCTCCCAGGCACAGGCGTCCTTCCCTCCATCCTGGTGATCACCACGCTCTGGCTCACATCCGGAAGGGTATATTCCAGGTTCAGCGCCGCCGCCGCCCCGCAAAAAGAGCTGACCCCCGGACAGGACTCATAAGGAATCCCCTCTCTGTCAAGAATGTCCATCTGCTCCCTGACCGCTCCGTAAAGGCACGGGTCGCCGGTATGCAGCCGCACTGTCATGCGCCCCTTTTTCTCTGCTTCTATGATGGTTTCCATCACTTCCTCCAGCGTCATATAGGCGCTGTTATAAACTTCACAGCCCTCTCTCACTCCCTTTAATAATTCGGGATTCACAAGAGACCCTGCGTAGATCACTACCTGGGCCTCCTTCAAAAGACGTTCCCCCCGGACCGTGATCAGATCCTCCGCCCCCGGACCTGCCCCTACAAAATATACCATAAGTCCTCCTTACGCTTTCTATGTTTCTATGCTATCTATGCTTCCCATGTCCGGCACGAAACATCCGGCATCATAAAATTTCCTTCATCAGTCTGTCTGACAGGCTTGTCTTCCCGAGAATCCCATATACCCTGGAAAACGCCACCGCTCCGGTTTTCATCCTGCCTGCCGCCCGCATGGCCAGATGTTTTTCTATTTTTTCCATCACCTGAGCCATTATGAGCCGTCTCTCTTCCTCCGTGCACTTAGACAGCGCCTCGTCTGCCGTAACGCAGCCTAACATCTCCCTTGCGGCCTGTCCGGAAAGCCCTGCCCGCAGCGCAGCGCATGCCAGCAGCTCCATGCGGCAGTCTCCCTGGCCGGAATGGGTGTTCATGATTCCCCCGGATACTTTTATGAGCTTGCCGATATGCCCCACAAGCAAAAGCCCTTCACAGCCAAGGCCGCCCGCCATGTCAACAGACTGCCCGATAAAGTTGCTGCACTTTACGACAGATGACTCCTCAAGCCCGTATTCTTCTTCCAGAAACTCAAGCCCATAGTTTCCAGGCGCCATCACCAGATACTTTTTCTCCCGGCCTGCCAGTTTCACTCTCATATCCAGATATATGGTATCCAGAAGAGCCTGCTCGCTCATAGGTTCCACAATCCCGCTTGTTCCCAGGACAGATAGGCCTCCCTCCACTCCAAGCCTGGGGTTAAAAGTCTTTTCCGCCAGCCTTTTCCCCTCCGGTATGGATATCTCTACATGGATTCCCTGCTCATAACCCGCCTCCATGCAGGCTTTTTCTACTTCTTTCAGAATCATCCTCCTTGGAACCCGGTTGATCGCTGCCGCGCCTACCGGCTGCTCTAATCCAGGCTTTGTGACGCGCCCGACTCCATCCCCGCCGTCAATGGTGACAGGCTCTTTTCCGGCGCGGTTTTTTCTTTCCACTCTGCTGTAGACTAATATTCCGTTTGTAATATCCGGATCATCCCCACTGTCCTTTCTGACTGCACAGGAAACCGCATAGGGAAACTTTTCCGTTTCTTTATAATCAATTTTAATGTCCAGAACCTCAAGTTCAAGCATTTTACCCTTCGGAAGTTCCACCTCAACAAAGGTCATATCCTCCTTTCTGCACATTCCCAGAAGGATTTGCACAGACGCTTTCGTGGCCGCCTGGGCGCAGGTTCCGGTCGTATAGCCCTGACGCAGGCTCACGGGCAGGTAATTGGGGGCTGAATCAGTCATTGCCGCACCTTCCTTTACAATTCTTGTTTCTTTCTTGCGACCTTGAAGATAGTTATTTGATTAACATCGCATCCCCAAAAGAAAAGAACCTGTATCTTTCCTCTACGGCTTCTTTATATGCCCCCAGTACATTCTCTCTCCCAGCCAGCGCACTGACAAGCATGATGAGCGTTGATTCCGGCAGATGGAAATTCGTAATCAGCCCGTCCAGCACCTTAAACTGATATCCCGGATAGATAAAAATCTCTGTCCATCCGCTTTTCTCTTCCAGCCGTCCTGTCTCGTCAGCCGCAGACTCTATCGTGCGGCAGCTCGTAGTTCCCACGCAGATGACACGATTTCCCGCCGCCTTCGCCCGGTTGATCTTCTCCGCCGCCTCTTCGTCTATCCGGTAAAACTCCGAATGCATATGGTGATCTGTAATCTCATCCACTTTCACCGGCCGAAAGGTTCCCAGGCCCACATGCAGCGTCACTCTCGCTATCTCCACGCCTTTTTCCTCAAGCTCTTTTAAAAGCTCCGGTGTAAAATGAAGTCCTGCCGTGGGCGCGGCCGCCGAGCCGGTATGTTTCGCATATACCGTCTGATACCGGTTCTTATCCTCTAGCTGGTGGGTAATATAGGGCGGCAGGGGCATCTGGCCGAGCTGGTCTAAGATTTCCTCAAATATCCCCTCATAAGAGAATCGTATCAGGCGGTTTCCCTCATCGGCAATTCCCACTACTTCCCCTGTAAGCAGCCCTTCCCCAAAACTTATTCTCGCTCCGGCCTTTGCCTTTTTCCCGGGTTTCACAAGAGTCTCCCATATATTATTTTCTTTTCTCTTCAGCAGGAGCACCTCTATCTTTGCCCCCGTTTCCTCTTTAGAGCCTATAAGCCTTGCCGGAATTACCTTCGTGTCATTGATCACGAGGCAGTCGCCCTCATTCAGGTAATCTGCAATCTCCCTGAACGTATGATGGGAAACAGCCCCGGACTGCCTGTCAAGGACAAGCAGCCTGGAGCTGGAGCGATCCTCAAGAGGATCCTGAGCAATCAATTCTTCCGGCAATTCATAATAAAAATCCTGGCGTTTCATTAATTATGAATTCCTTTCTTCTATTCTTTTCTGTACGGCGTATCCCACGGCATCCCCGTTTCTCCCGGAATCGAATTTCCGGAAATATTTTCCGCCTCATCTGGCTTTTCTATAATTTCACTTTCAATGCTTTTCTCTGCCGCATTCGGTTTTTCTGTGGTTTCGCTTTCAAAGCCTTTCTCTGCCGCATCCGGTTTTTCTGTGGTTTCGCCTTCAAAGCTATTCCCTGCCTCATCCGGCCTTTGCGGTTTCCACTGTGTATATTCATACTTTGCTGGAGTTTCCCCAGCGCTTTCCGATTTTGCATCCAGTTTTTCCGTCTTCGGATAGCGCATCTCTGAAAAAGCAGCCTCCGCCGGATTTACCGCTGCATAACCGCCTTCCGCATATGCTGTCCGTATCGTTCTTCCCGCCTCGATAACCTTGATCTTTTTCGCATATATGACCCTTGTATCACAGAGGATGTCGTGAAGTCCTCTCTTTTCCCCGTCGATTCCTGCCATGATATACCCGGCTCCCACTATGGCTCCGCTCAAAAACCTTCCGATCGTCTCGCGGTATATCACGTTCAGCAAAGTAAGTTCCTCTTCTCTGTCTGCACACACAACTCTCAGGTTCATCGCCTTTTTCCCGAGAGTTGTTCCTGTATAGTAAGTACACAAGATAAAATACAGCACTTGCAGCACATACAGGACGATATCCTTAAGATTATAATGGAACAGGATATTTCCTCCAAGCACCGTTCCTTTTACGGCAGACATCACGCCCAACATGATCACTCTTATAATCAGAAGGGCAAAAAACACGAGAATGCAATCAATCATATAAGCGGAGAAACGCACCCAGAACCCGGCGTACTCTGCCTCTTTATTACTGTAATTGTTCTGCATAGTACATCAGCACCCCGCTTTCCTTCTCTTCCGCGGTCTCCTTTAGCACCTGTGCCTCTGACTTGGGGATAAGCGCGGAAACTCCCGAAAACAGCTCGTTAAGCATGCTGACCTTGCTCTTTGGCTGGTAAAACTCATATGTTCCAAGTTCCCGGCTCATTTCGGCTTTCATGTCATCATAGGTGCCAATCTCGTCTATCAGGCCGTTTTCCTTTGCCTGTTTTGCAGTATATGTGCGCCCGTCTGCCAGTTTCTTCACCTCTTCCACAGGCATGTTCCTTCCGTCCGACACTTTCTTTACAAAGCTCTCGTAACATTCGTCTACCTGTGACTGGTAAATCGCAATCTGCTCTTCCGTCATCTGGCTGCTGTCTTTATTCTTTCCGCTTGTAATGCTGATATAGCGCATCCCCAGCTTTTCATACAGCCCGGTCAGGTCATAGCCCGACATGATGACGCCGATGGAGCCTGTCACCGTATTGGGATTTGCATAGATCCTGTCTGAGGGCATAGACACCATGTAGCCGCCTGACGCCGCATAATGAGCCATATAATCCCATACAGGTCGCCCTGTCTTCTCTTTGTATTCTTCCAGTTTCATATAAAGCTCTTCAGACTCGTAAACCGTTCCTCCCGGAGAATCCACATAGAGAAGAATCCCTTTATTGTTGGAATCATCTATCAATTCGTCAATGTACTCCAGCGTCGTCACATGCTGGTATCCTGCCGGGGTATCAAAAATACCGGTTTCCACCTGCTCCTGAATGGTTCCCACCACGTCCACCACAGCAATATAATCCTTTATCGGCGCGTCAAAGTCAAACCCGCCGGTCAGAGATATGGCCTCCTCCATACTTTTTTCCAAAGATTTTTGAGAAAACGTATTGCTGATCACGCTGCTCACCCCGATGATGATGAACAGCGCTGCCGCTACTGTCATACCGATTATCTGTTTTTTATTCATCCGTAAAACCTCTTTTCTATTTCCGCAGCTCAATTCCCATGCCGTCGAGTGCTTTCAGGATTCTGTCCATTGCCTCTGTCACCTCTGCATCTGACAGTGTCTTATCCTTTGCCCTGAACACGATGGAATAAGCGATAGACTTAAAACCTTCCTTAATCTGGGAGCCCTCGTAGAGATCAAACAGCCCATAGCTCTCTAAATACGCTCCCCCTTTCTTTTCAATGACTTCCTCAATCTGCCCTGCCAGGATGTGCTTTGGCACTACCATGCTGATGTCGCGGTTTACAGCCGGGAATCTGGCAATTCCGGCATACTTCCTGTCAAAAGTAGCCATCTTGACAATATACGGCATGTCAATGACTGCCACGTAAGCCCCCGTTCCGATACCATAGCTGTCTGCCACTTCCGGGTGTACCTCTCCCAAGTACCCAACCGTCTCTCCATTGTAAATAATATTCGCCTGACGTCCCGGATGGAGATACGGCTTTCCGGCATTGGGGTCATAGCTTTCTTTTCCCCGCAATCCCACTTTGTCAAAGAACTCCTCTACCACGCCTTTCATGCTGAAGAAATCTCCCTCTCCGTACATTCCGAGGGTAAACTGCATCCTTTCCTCCGGCAGCTCTGAAAGAGGCAGCGTCTTTGGAAGATAGATATTTCCAAGCTCATAGAGCCTTACATTTTTATTCCTGCGGTTGTAGTTAGTTGCCAGCGACGTAAGCATCCCGTTTAAAGACGTCGTACGCATAATGCTGTAATCCTCCCCGAGAGGGTTCATGATCTCCACCGTATTTCTCAGAGGAGAATCCGCCGGGATCAAAAGCTTGTCAAATACCTTCGGGCTCTCAAAGGAATAGCTCATCCCCTGGCTGAATCCGCAGAACTCCGCAATATCCCTGGCAATCTCCTCAATCCTCAGCTTAAAGGAAAGCTTGCCTGCTGTGGCCTCCCCGGCCGGCAGCGTCGTAGGGATATTGTCATAGCCGTAAAATCTCGCAACTTCCTCTGCCAGATCCGCAAGGCGGAACAAGTCATGGCGGAACGTAGGCGCAATCACCTCGTTCGTCTCCGCGTCATATTCAAGGTCAAGCATTTTAAAGTAAGAAAGCATCTCTTCCCTGGAAATGTCCGTACCGAGAATCGCATTAATCTTCTCCGCGTCAAAAGGAACCCTCACCGGTTCTTTCTTCTTCCCGTACACATCCACGATGCCTCCGACTACCTCTCCGGCCCCAAGCTCTTCAACGAGCTGGCAGGCGCGGTTAATAGCTGCCTTTGCATTGTTAGGATCAAGCCCTTTTTCAAACTTGCCCGACGCATCTGTCCGAAGGCCCACTTTCTTGCTGGATTTACGGATATTCGTGCCGTCGAAACATGCCGCCTCAAAAAGCATAGTATGCACGTCATCCGTGATCATGGAATTCTCTCCGCCCATGATGCCCGCAATGCCCACAGATTTCTCACCGTCGCAGATCATCAGTACGGAATCATCCATCTGCCGCTCCTGCCCGTCCAGTGTCACAAACTTTTCATCTTTTGCAGCTCTGCGAACGATAATCTCACGGCCTGCGATCGTGTCAAGGTCATAGGCATGCATGGGCTGCCCGTACTCTTCCATCACATAGTTGGTGATGTCAACCAGATTGTTGATGGGACGGATTCCCACAGACGCAAGCCTCCTCTGCATCCACTTAGGAGACGGCCCGATCTTGATATTTTTTACCACCCTGGCACAATACCTGGGGCACAGCTTAGTATCTTTCACGGAAACCTTGATATAGTCATTCACATCCTCGCCATTTCCCGTCTCCGTCACAACCGGCGGCACAAAGCTTTTCCGGAAAGTCGCCGCTGCCTCCCTGGCGATTCCGATTACGCTGAAACAGTCCACCCTGTTTGACGTCACCTCATACTCAAACACTACGTCGTCAAGCCCCAGGGCTTTCACAGCGCTTTCTCCCACTTGGGCGTCCTCCGGGAAAATGTAAATGCCATACTCCGGCGACTCCGGGTACATATCTTTGTTTGAGCCAAGCTCCTCGATGGAGCACATCATGCCGAAACTCTCCACGCCGCGAAGTTTCCCCTTCTTAATCTTCACGCCGCCTTCCACACGGCTGCCCGGCTCATGGCCTCCCGCCACGCGCCCGCCGTCTAACACTACCGGAACTTTGTCTCCTTCCTTCACGTTAGGCGCACCTGTAACGATCTGCACCGTCTCTGTGCCTACATTTACCTGGCAGACAATCAGCTTATCTGCGTCCGGATGTTTTTCAATTTTGTCAATCTGGCCGATGACAATCTTGTCAAGGTCAGCGTCTAATTCTTCATATCCTTCTACCTTTGTGCCGGATAACGTCATGGCGTCAGTGTATTCCTGCGCCGTGACATTTAAGTCCGGGACATATGCTTTTATCCATGATAATGATGTATTCATCTGTTTAACTCCTTTTACATTGATTTAATTTGTTTGGCTTTTGTACGGGCACTGCTCCTCTCTCTGCTCCGCAGTGCTAAGCTCGTTTCCGCTCCGCTCCTTCTCGCTTTACGGGCTCTCGCCCTATGCCGGGGAGCAATTCACCGATTGCTTTTGTGCCGGCTCCTCTCACCTTTACTCCGCAGTGCTAAGCTCGTTTCCGCTCCGCTCCTTCTCGCTTTACGGGCTCTCGCCCTATGCCGGGGAGCAATTCACCGATTGCTTTTGTGCCGGCTCCTCTCACCTTTACTCCGCAGTGCTAAGCTCGTTTCCGCTCCGCTCCTTCTCGCTTTACGGGCTCTCG
>OFGO01000317.1_pt1 | contig 46860 bp, 37 predicted proteins | sample 1521761 | NCBI WGS metagenome assembly OFGO01 (sample SAMEA3504128, study PRJEB24116) | mouse gut metagenome | biome: mouse gut; feature: mouse-associated habitat; material: faeces | place: Denmark | collected 2011
TAAGTACAGATGTAACGGCTGTGTTGATCGGTTCCGAAGTAAAGGGACTGGCAGACCAGCTTGCAGAATACGGTGCAGACAAGGTGATCGTTGTGGATGATCCGGAACTGAAGGACTACAGAACAGAGCCTTACGCACATGCACTGTCTTCCGTTATCAATAAGTATAAACCGGAGATCATGCTGGTTGGCGCAACCGCTATCGGCAGAGACTTAGGCCCGAGAGTATCCGCAAGAGTGGCTACCGGTCTGACAGCAGACTGTACCGTTCTGGAGATCGGTGATTTCCCGCTGCAGGCAGTTCCTGGTCAGGAGCAGTTACATAACCAGCTGCTGATGACACGTCCTGCATTCGGCGGTAACACCATCGCAACGATCGCATGTCCTTACAATCGTCCGCAGATGGCTACAGTTCGTGCAGGTGTTATGCAGAAGATCGAGCCGATCAAAGGCGCTAAGGCTGTAGTGGAAGAGTTCAATCCCGGATTTACACCGGACAACAAGTATGTAGAGATTCTTGATATCGTGAAATCCGTAGCGGAGACCGTAGATATCATGGATGCGAAGATCCTTGTATCCGGCGGCCGTGGTGTAGGAAGTCCGGAGAACTTCAAGATCCTCGAGGATCTCGCAGAAGTACTCGGTGGTACGGTAAGTTGCTCACGTGCAGTAGTAGATTCCGGTTGGAAGCCGAAGGATCTGCAGGTTGGTCAGACCGGTAAGACGGTTCGCCCGAATGTTTACTTCGCAATCGGCATCTCTGGTGCAATTCAGCACGTAGCAGGTATGGAAGAGTCCGATATCATTGTTGCGATCAACAAGGATGCTGACGCACCAATCTTCGATGTAGCTGATTACGGTGTTGTAGGCGACCTGAACAAGATCGTTCCGAAGCTGACAGAAGCACTGAAGGCTGAGATTGCGGCAGCTAAATAATAAAAGTTAATTTGCAGAGCAAATTAACTTTGCGAGATTCGCTTTGCGAACTCGGAAACCTAAGAGAAATCGTTTACGAAATTCGTTTCGCGAACTCGGAAAAGAGAAAAACCTATAAAACCTGTAAAAACGCCTGGGAAGTTTGTCCAGGCGTTTTCTTTGGCACAAAATTGTGCTATCATTGATATAGGGAAACAGGAAAAGAGAATATCCTAAACGCATACACTGAGAAAGAGGCAGGGATATAAGTATATGATCACAGTGACGGAATTGACAAGTGCATACGGGAGGAAACAGATTTTACAGGGTGTATCCTTTACAGCACAAAGAGGAGAATGTGTAGGGATCGTGGGTGCGAACGGCTGTGGTAAATCGACGCTGTTATCAGTTTTGGCTGGAACATTGAAACCAAGATCGGGGCAGGTGCTTTATTACGGCAAGGCGGCGTGGAGTGATGCGGGAAACGGCAGGATGCATGAAGACAAGGAAGTGATCCGCAGGATGACGGGTTATGTACCGCAGGAGGACCCATTGATCCCGGAACTCAGTGTATACGATAATCTGCGCCTTTGGTATCCGGATAAGGGAACACTTCGGAGAGAATTGGAACAGGGATTTCTGAATCTGCTTGGACTGGGGGAATTTTCTGCGAAGCTGGTGCATAAATTGTCAGGTGGAATGAAGAAACGAGTCAGCATTGGAATAGCGATGGCCAGTACGCCGCCAATTCTTCTTCTGGATGAGCCAAGTGCAGCCTTGGACCTGATCTGCAAGGAGGATATACGCAGGTATCTTCAAATATATCTGGAGCGCAAAGGCACTGTCGTGATCACGACACATGAGGAGAGTGAGCTGGATCTGTGCAGTACATTATATATCATGAAAGAAGGGCGGCTGCACCAGGTAGATAATCGGCTGCGGGGAGTGGGATTGACTGGCCGGATGTAAGAATGAGGAATGTTTTTGTAGCAGGGAACAGATAAGGAGGAAGGCATGAATATAGGAAAGATCAAATTCAGGATCTTGCTGTCGGCAGTCTGTGCCGTGTTTTTTCTTTTTGCCAGTGTCGGAATCGTTATGGCCGTTCTCAAAAGCAGGCCTGCATACAGACTCCATAAGGCTGTAGAAAACCTGACCAGGGAGCTTGCGGAGTCGGCAGATCCGCTCACGGAGAAGATTGGAATTGAGGATCTGAGCCGTATGATGGCAGAAGAAGGCGGACATGTAAGTACGTGCATTAATTTTACTGCGGATAGCCTGTTAGGCAGTACGATCGGTGTTGATACTGAATATTATAAGGACATGCAAAGCAAAGAGCTGAGCGCGGATACGAGTATCAGCATGATGAATTATGAATTTGCACATTTGAACATTTATGCGGATGAAGAGGCAGTCTGTTTTTCCGTGCCGGAGCTTTTTCTGGAAAATATGTATATCGATAATGAGGATGTGGTGAGCCAGTACAATGAATCTTTCCTGGCGGAGATAGCCGGGCGCAGTACTTTGGAAGATTTTTCGCTGGATTTTTTTCCGGAGGCCGACAGGCGCTATGCGCTGAGAGACTGGAAGAACATCAGGACACATACGGAGCGTTTTGCCGAAGATCTCGTGGCATGCGAGGATGCTATGGTCATGGAGCGGGCCGGGAAGGGTATTTATCGTGTGGTCCTTCCGGCGCGGGAGACGAATCGCCTGCTTCTGGATATCATGGACAGCTATGATTCGACTTATGCAGCATCGGAAGCCGGGCAATGGTGGAAGGAATATGACAGACTGCTCGTCTCGGATATCAATGTGCTGTTTGTGCTTAACAGGCGTAATCATATAGAGAGCATTACCTTTGAAGAGCCGGTGCGTATGCTGGACGGTAAGGCGGTCATAAGCGGCTCTCTGCATTTTCTGGGGAGTGCGCAAAGTACGGACAAAGTACAAGGAGAGATAACGGTGGCGGACGAGGACGGTGAGGCAAGATCTCTGTACTTGCAGACTACACACTCTATGGCAGATGACAGCTATGAATTGGACGTGGAAGCGGAGCTTATGGAGGACGAGGATACTTTACTCCGGGCGAAATATACCGTGGAGAGTGATGCGCTTCGGGATACTTTTGCGGTGAGCATGTCTTTGTGGAATGATGAGGAGGATGTGGAATTTACGATGGAAGGCGGACTGGATGATATTGTCAAGGGTCGAAGCCTGGAATTGGAAGTGGAGAGTATGCAGTTTTTTATGGACGGGGAGGAAGTATTTAAGATCACCGGCGATATCCTGCTGGAACCGTTGGAGGAGGAAATCAGGCGTACCGTGAAGAAGGAGACGGCCTTCTTCAGGATGACGGAAAGAGACTGGATCGGTATTTTATACAAAATAGAAGACGCCTACGGCGGGCTGCTTGGCGCCCTATGGTAAGTCAAGGCAGGATATGTCGATAGTCAGGTGGCGCAAGAATGGGGGATGAATATGGGCAATACAGAGAATGAGAATGGAGAGAGTAAGAACGAAGGAATCAAGAACGGAGAGAGTAAGAACGAAGGAATCAAGAACGGAAAGAACAAAGAAACCAAGAATGGCGAGAACAGAAACACGGGAGATGAGGCGATGATAGCGGAATTACTGCAGCATTTGGACACGGAGTTCTCGCAAGGCGTCTATCGGATGAGCGTCGGATTTGACGAAGCGGAGGAGGAAGCCAAGACGGTCTCACGTAAATGCTGCAATATGTACGGCAGGCCGGCAACAGAGACAGTGGGGCTCCTGGATATGTACACGGATATCAGCGCAGGAGATCCTGACCGGCAGACGGAATGACCAGGCAGAGCAGTACAGATAACAGGTATGACTTCAAATATGATTTTAAATATGATCACAAGTATGAAAAAGAGATTACGATATCTTTCTATGGAACTGAAGAAGACGGCTAAACTGCTCCCTGCTATGCTGGCACAGATCATCCTGCTTATAAGTGTTCTGGCGATGGTGGTCTTTGGCAGTGTCAAAAGCATGGGGTGGGAGGCATTATCGGTCCATGCGGAAATTGCGGTCGTAGTGGGGGAAGACAGTACGCTGATGACCGGGATGCTGCTTCGGTATGTGGAGAATATGGAGAGTGTGTCCCAGTTTTGTGATTTTCGGCAGACGACGGAGCAGGAAGGGTTTGCACTTCTGGAAAAAGGTGAGGTGACGGCGCTTGTCTTGTTGCCGGAGGGGCTGCTGGAAGGGATCATGAACGGCACGAATCCCGTGGTAGAGATCTATTTCCCGAAACAGGCAGGGCTGGAAGCGCTGTTCTTCCGGGAGATGACGGAGGCTGGAGAAGGACTTCTGCGTGTGGCACAGGCACAGATCTATGGGGCTGGGGATATGGCGCGTGCGTTCGGACTGACAGAGCAGCTGTCGCAGATAGAAGTTGAGATCGACAGCTATAATCTGGCTTTTGCATTGGACAGACTGGCACTGTATGACAGTGCAAAGGTTTCTGCCTTCGGTTCCGTGAATGCGGTGCAGTTCTATCTGGCTTCCGGCAGCATCCTGTTTCTCCTGTTGGCGGGCATGGCCATGTATCCTGTTGTGCGTAGGGAGCCGCCGGCATTGTGCAGACAGTTGGAAAGAGCAGGGATGGGGGAAATCTGGCAGAGTTTCTGCCAATGGATCTGCGGTCTGCTGTGCATAAGCCTTTTTGCAGGGATTTTGTGGGCAGCGGTCAGATTGTTTGTACGTTTTGGTCCACAGGAGACGGTGGAGCGCCTTGTGACAGACAACGGATATCCGTTCTATATGGGAGCAGGGCTGACAGCGGTCATCCTTATGACGGTCACAACGCTGGTCTATCTGATACACAGCTTGGCAGGAAGCAGGACGGGAGGGATCCTGCTTGTTTTTCTGCTTTCGGTGGTGATGGTCTATCTTTCCGGAGGTCTGGTACCGCCAATGTTCTTACCGCAGCCGATGCGGACTTTAGGGGCATGGCTTCCGACGGCCTGGCTGATTCGGGCTGCGTGCGGCCTTTGGGCGGGGCGCGATGCGGCGGTGACAGGTGAGTGTGTGGTGGTGCTCTGCGGCTATACGGCATTGTGTGGAGGGTTGGTCTGCGCTCTGCGGCAGGGCAGAGTGCGTCGAAGAACAGGGTGAGCGATGATCCCGGCATTGCTCCGGGAGCTTGTAAGGCAGGAGACTGCAAGACAGCAAAGATGCCTCGGAATGGAGAAGAGCATGATGGACAAGGCGAACGAAGGAAAGATGTTCCGCATCAAACAATATAGGGTCTGGATCTGGCTGCTTGCGAAGCGTCTGTGGAGACAACCGGTCTATGTCGGTCTACTTCTATTGGTACCGCTGTTAGGATATGTCGCAGGATCTATGGAGCGTGAGGAGAGAAGCGGCGCGGCAGTGGCAATCTGTGTGGAAGAGGGCGTGTGGAAAGAAGAGATATTGACTATGCTGCAAGGACAGGAGGAGGACAGTGCACTGCGGTTTGTGTACCTGGATGAAGGCAGTGAGGTGGAACGTTTGGCGGCGGCCGGAGAGGTCGAATGCGGGTTTGTCATCCCGTCGGATATCGCAAAGAAAGTACTTGACGGTGCGTGGGAGGAAAGCATCACCGCTTTTGCGATGGACTCCGGCAGCGTGATCGGAATCGCGAAGGAGCGGATCGCCGGTGTGATCTTCAGGCTGTATGCCGATGCATGCTACGAGGAGTATATGGGCCAGTTTTCCGAGGAGGCCGTCGTGTTTGCCAGGGAAGCATACGAGAACCGTCTTGTGGATGACAGCACTTTCGGATTTCAATATTTCTATGATGACTCTGTAGGTCAAATTAGTTCTGACACATCTGCCGGAGATGACAGCAATGACAAATCAGGCGACAAGTCCGTCAGAAAGGAGACGGGGCAGAATGCCGGCAAACAGGAAGCTATGCCGGTTTTTCCGGTGCAAGGTATCTTTGGTGTCCTTATTTTCCTGGGCGGACTATGTGGGCTGCTGGAATATGAGAGGGACAGGAAGGAAAAAAGATTCATCCGTCTGGCACCGGATATATTGACTTGTTTGATCAATATATGGGTATCGACGGTCTTTGTTTCGGCAGCAGTGGTGTTTAGTCAGTGGCTCTATGACGGCATACATTATTATGGCACTGCTCTTACTGCCAGCAGGATGGCGGCCGTATGGAGTGGGGCGATGTGGGGCAGACAGATTCTTGCGCTGCTCATCTACCAGTGCGTTATCCTATTATATTGTGTCATACTCAAAGTGCTGCTGCGCAGACAGGAGACGATCGCGGCGGCAATTCCGATCCTGACGATGGGCAGTCTGCTGTGTGCACCGGTCTTTGTGAGGCTGGGAACTTACATGCCTGTTTTTACGGTACTGGAGAAGTTGTTCCCGGTAACTTATTATTTAATGCTTTGATGACCCGCGTGGATATGGGAGGCGAGATTTGTGTCTGCGCGTTGCTTGCCACAAACTCGTTTCATGCGACGTCTCAACATAGTTGAGACAAGAGCAGCGCAGAAATGGAGAAAACTGTAGATGATCAATTTTAATGTACCGCCTTTTACGGGCAGGGAAGTAGAATATATGAGGGAGGCTATCGAGAACCAGAAGATCTGCGGGGACGGGCCTTTTACGAAGAAATGCAGTGAGTGGATCGAAGCGCAGACCGGCACGGCGAAATGTCTGCTGACCACGTCCTGCACCCATGCGACGGAGCTGGCGGCGCTGCTGGCAGATATCAAAGAGGGGGACGAAGTGATCCTGCCGTCCTATACCTTTGTATCTACGGCGGATGCCTTTGTGCTGCGCGGGGCGAAAGTGGTCTTCGTGGATATCAGGCCGGATACCATGAATATTGATGAGACTCTGATCGAGGATGCCATCACGGAGCGGACCAGGGCGATCGCGCCGGTACATTATGCCGGGGTAGGCTGTGAGATGGATGTGATCATGGACATTGCCGGACGTCATGATCTGATCGTGGTGGAGGATGCCGCGCAGGGGATCATGGCGTCCTATAAGGGGAAACCCCTTGGCACCTTCGGGGAGTTTGGGTGCTTCAGCTTTCACGAGACGAAGAATTTCAGCATGGGTGAGGGCGGCGCCCTGCTCATTCGGGATGAAAAGTATATTGAGACCGCAGAGATCTTCCGGGAAAAGGGCACGGACAGAAGCAAGTACTACAGAGGGCAGGTGGATAAGTACCGCTGGCAGGACTATGGTTCTTCGTATCTGCCCAGCGACCTGAACGCCGCCTATCTGTATGCGCAGCTGGAGCTGGCGGAGGAGATCACACAGGCGAGAATGGACAGATGGGATCAGTACCGGGAGCTGCTTTTGCCGCTGGCGGAATCCGGCAGGATCGAGCTGCCGCATATTCCTGCGCACTGCAGCCATAACGCGCATATGTTCTATATCAAGACGAAGGATATGGAAGAACGCACCAGCCTGATCGATTTCCTGAAGGAGAAAGGGATCATGGCGGTGTTCCACTATGTGCCGCTGCATTCTGCGCCGGCCGGGATCAAATATGGCCGGTTCCATGGAGAAGATAAGTATACCACCAGAGAAAGCGACAGGCTGCTGCGTCTGCCGATGTACTATAAGCTGACGGCGGATGAGGTGGAGTATATTGCGGAGCAGGTGAAGGCATTCTATGCGCAGCGGCCGGTTTTCGGTGTCGGGTGAACTGTATCAGTGTCGGAGTGGAACGTGGGCGGCAATCATGAGAAGGAATAGGAGCGGCAGATAGTGCGGCAGAAGAAAGAATGGTGGAAATGGGAGAACTGTATACTGACGCTGCTTGTTGTGTCTGTGAATATGATCGTCATGGGGGTCTGTTTTGACTTCTATTATGATCTGAATGACGATACCATGATGCTGGACATTATGTCCGGGGCTTACAGTGGGACGCCGGACGGGCATAACATGCAGACTTTGTATCCTCTGGGTGCGCTGATCGCCCTGTGTTATAAAGTGTGTGGGACAGTTCCCTGGTATGGTCTGTTTCTGTGTCTGTGCCAGTTTGGCTGCTTCTATCTGATCGGTGTGCGCCTGTGCAGCCTGGGTCTGTGCAACCTGGGAGAAGGGAGACGGAAAGCGGGAGACGGTCAAAGGCCGGCAGCTCTTTATACAGCCTCGCGTGTGGGCGTGGGGAGGAAGATCCTGTGGCTTGGGGCGCTGTCTCTTCTGGTGTGGGGCGTATGTCTTTCACATCTGGTGAATCTGCAGTATACCGTTACCTGCGCCATGCTTTCTGCGGCTGCCATTTTCCTGTTTTTGACCACGCCGGATACAGAGAGCAGCAAACGGTTTATAAGAAGCAATATACCTTCCATGGTGCTGGTGATTGTCGCCTATCAGCTTCGTTCGGAGATGCTGCTTTTGACTTTTCCATTTATCTGTCTGGCGGGATTGTACCGGTTGACGGAAGAAAAGAAGCTCTTCGGGAAAGATACGCTGATCAGATACGGCAGTGTATTGGGAATCATGCTGGCGGGTATGCTGATCTCGAGGGGGATTGACTATGCGGCTTACGGAAGCGGTCAATGGAAGGATTTTCTGCGGTTCTTTGAAGCCAGGACGACGGTGTATGACTTTTACCAGGAATTGATCATGGAGGATGCCTGGCAGGAAGCGCTTGAGGAACTGGGAGCGCCGCCCTGCCGGCAGACGCTGCTTCGCAACTACAATTATGGACTGGATGATGGAGTGGATTCGCAGTTCCTTATGACACTGGCGGATTATGCCACGGATACGGTGCGCAAAGCCAGGGACTGGGAAGCCATCGTGAAGAAGCAGGTCTATCGTTATTACTACCGTACGCTGCGTGGAGGGGACTCGCCCTACAGTACCCTGCTGCTGTGGATGTATGCGGGGGTGTTCGCGGCTGGAATTTGTGCTCCGGTTCTATTTGGGAAAGCGGCATCCGGGGAAGAGAAGAACGGCGGGAAAGTGGAAAAGAAAAGAGAAAGCATGCAAAGATTTGATCTGCTATGGCAGGCAGTACTGGTGACAGGCGTGCGCAGTGCGGTCTGGATGTTTATTCTGCTGCGAGGCAGAGATCCGGAGCGCATCACACATTCTCTTTATCTGGTGGAATTTGCGCTGCTGGCGGCCATGCTGATACGTGCTTGTCATAGAAGTACAGGTGGAGCAGAAATAGTGCGAAGTACGGATACTGATACCGGAAGACATTGTGCGGGGAGTGTATTGCATGGAGTGGCATGCGGCATTGTGTTGATTATGGCAGTTTCTTTCTGCCTGATCACAGGGAAGGGTATGATAAAGGGTATACCGGCATTGCGTGCGCAGCAGGAACTTCGGGAACAGGTTAACGAGAACTGGTATGCAATCGATGAATATTGCAGAGAGCGTGATGAAAATTTCTATTTTGAGGATGTGTATTCCACGGTATCATTTTCCAGACGTATCTTTGACAGCACAGGCCGTGGCTATGCCAATTATGATATTCTGGGCGGCTGGATGTGCGGCAGTCCGCTCTATTATGATAAGCTGAGAAGATATGGCATTACATCGGTGCAGGAAGCGTTGATCGAGCGGGGGAATGTTTATTTGATTCTGGCCGATCAGGAAGTAAAGGAGCGGGGACTTGCGTGGATTGAAGACTGCTATGCCGCACGGGGCATTGAGACCGTGGCGGAGCAGACGGACAGGATAGGCGAAGGATATGCGGTCTATAGAATTATGAGAATACAATAAAAGCGACAGGCTGATGGCCTGGAGACCACACGGCAGCAGGCAGAAACAGTCGTGCACGACGGGATTGCGGCACGGTTATGACAGGGAGCGGGGAGGCGGATTTATATGCGGCAGAGGCCTTCAATCCGGCTGCGGCTGATGACAATCGAGGATACGGAGAAGATTGTTACATGGCGCAACAGGGATTTTGTGAGAAAAAATTTCATCTATCAGGAACCTTTTACGGCGGAAGGACATCTGTCCTGGATCAGGGAGCAGGTGGAGACGGGACGGGTGGTACAGTTTATTATCTGCCTGTCTGACGGCAGGGAGATCGGCAGTGTCTATTTTCGCGATATCGACAGGGAGAACGGTGAGGCGGAGTACGGTATTTTTATCGGAGAAGAGACGGCGCTGGGCTGCGGGTATGGTACGGAGACGGCGAAACAGGCGCTTGCGTATGCTTTTACACAATTAAAGCTTCATAAGGTATTTCTCCGATTTCTTTCAGACAATATCAGTGCCATGAAGAGTTATGAACATGCCGGGTTTCTTCTGGCGGACAGGAGGGAGTCCGTGATGACCCGCCAGGGCGTAAGAGAGGTCAGATTTATGGAGCTTGATGATGCGGCATGGCGGCAGGCTGCGCATGATGGGGGTTTAGAAAGGAAAGCGAATGAGTAAAGTTATCAGTTTTGTAATACCCTGCTATCGTTCGGCGGAAACGATCGGCAGGGTGGTGGCGGAGCTTGATGCAGCGATGCAGAAAATGCCGGCATATCAATATGAGATCGTGTTGGTCAACGACTGCTCACCGGATAATACGTTCGAGGTGATCCGTGGTCTCTGTGCACAGCGGACGGATATCTGCGGCATCAGCCTTGCCAGAAATTTCGGACAGCATGCGGCATTGATGGCCGGTTTTCGGTATACTCGCGGGGACGTAGTAATATGTCTGGATGACGACGGGCAGACGCCGGCGGCCGAGGCAGGTAAACTGTTGGCGAAGATAGAGGAAGGCTTTGATGTTGTATATGCAAAATATGCCCATAAGCAGCATTCCGGTTTTCGCAATTTTGGCAGTAAAGTCAATGAAATGATGACCAGAGTTATGCTGGGAAAACCGAAGGAACTGTATCTGTCCAGCTATTTTGCCGCCAAACGGTTCGTGGTGGATGAGATGCTGCGGTATACGAATCCCTATCCTTATGTGATTGGGTTGGTTTTGCGGACCACAAAGAATATTACCAATGTGGAGGTGGCCCACAGGGAACGTGAGTCCGGCGTGTCGGGATATACCATGGGAAAACTGCTGGGCCTGTGGTTCAACGGTTTTACAGCGTTCAGCATCAAGCCGCTGCGTATTGCCACCGCCATGGGATGCATGACGGCATGCGCGGGTTTCCTGTACGGTATTTATACGGTGATCAAGAAATTTGTCAATCCGAATGTTCCGATCGGATTCAGCGCCATGATGGCGGCGCTTGTCTTTATCGGCGGGATGATCATGCTGATGCTGGGACTGATCGGAGAATACATCGGCAGGATCTATATCTCCCTCAACAATTCGCCTCAGTATGTGATCAGAGAGTGTGTCGGCAACGCGGCGGACGATCAGAAAGAGAATGAAAGCAGTAGAACGGTATGAATGAAAAAGAATTTAAGATCAGATTGAAACTGAATACGATGGCCTTCGTGATTGCCACGGCGGGGACGCTGTGTTTCCCGCAGGTTCTTAATCTGCAGGAGAATACGCTGGGGTTTACCAACAGCATTTTTTCCCTTTTTGTGTGGCTTCTGTGCATCTATGCGGTCAGCTGGTCGCTGCATACCATCGACTGGCAGGATAAGAGAGGATGGACGATCGCCGGCATTCTCTCCTTCTTATTTACCACGGCGATGCTGTTCGGGGTTCAGCTGGAAGCCGTGGGGAATGTGAATTTCAAAGACTGGCATCTGTGGGTATCGCTGCCGGTTCTGACCTGTCTTTTTACGATACTGGTGCGGAAGTTCTGGAATTTTCTGGGCAATATCGAAGCGCGTAAGAACAGCCTGGCGGCACATATCAAGCTTCCGACAACACCGTCAGGGGCAGTCAAATATGTGGACGTCCTGATGTTTGGTTTTATGTTTCTGTGCTGGCTGCCGGTACTGCTGGCGGTATATCCGGGATTTTTCGTCTATGACGCGCAGGAAGAATGGCTGCAGGTGGCGTCCAGGAATTTCACGACGCATCATCCTCTTGTGCATGTACTGATGCTGGGCGGCATCGTCTGTGCCGTGCATAAGATTACGGATTCCTATAATCTTGGCATTGCCTGTTATATGCTGGTGCAGATGACGATTGTGGCGGGCTGTTTTACTTATCTGCTTGTCTTTATGCGGCGAAGAAAGGTCGCCAGAGGTGTAAGGATTGGCTCATTGCTTTACTTTGCACTGTTTCCGGTGATCGTGATGTTTACGCTCTGCTCTGCGAAGGATACGATCTTTACGGCGGCGTTGTTGATGCTGCTTTTGTCATTGATCGAACTGGGCAGTGACGGCGCAGCATTCTTTGCATCCTCCGGAAAGATGCTCTTTTTTGTGATCAGCGCCTTGTCCATGATGCTGTTTCGTAAGAACGGTGTCTATGCATTTGCGGTGATGGCCCCGGTTCTGCTGCTCTACGTCAATAAAGTTTTCTATGGCGGAAAGTCTTCATCAGGTGCTGACCGTCTGAAGAAAGCGGGAAAGAAGCCATGTTTAAGGAAGATGTGTCTGCTTTTGGTGTTTATCTTTGGCTCTTATTTTCTGATTAACAGTGTGCTTATCGTGACGCTCCATGCGAAGAATGAGGAAAATCAGGAGATCCTGACGGTTCCGATCCAGCAGCTGGCCAGAACCTGGAAATTCAATCCGGAGGTTTTTGAGCCGGATGATGTTGCAGCGCTGCATGAAGTACTGCCGGAGGAGGCGCTGGTTCTGTACAATCCGAAGCTGTCGGATCCGGTGAAAGTCCATTTCCAGAATAATGTCTACGATGCGGACAAGTCGCGGTATGTGATGCTCTGGCTTAAGATCGGCCTGCGCAAACCGCTGTCCTATATCAACGCCTGGCTGATGAATTCTTACGGTTTCTGGTATCCGGATACGGTGATCGATGTCTACTCCGGCAACAGGGTGTTTACTTTTACGTACGAGGACAGTTCTTACTTCGGATACGAAGTGGAGGAACCGGGCTATAGAGACAGTAAGATCCCCTGGCTGGACAGGGCTTACAGGAAGCTGTCGCTGGAGATATCGCAGGAAAAGGTGCCGATCTATTCGATGCTGTACTCACCCGGCGGGATTTTCTGGGGCATTGCCTTCGTGTTTGCTTATATGTTGTACCGGAAGAAGTATCATATCGTAGTTCCCTACCTGATGATACTGCTCGTCTGGCTGACCGTGATCCTGGGTCCTACGTATCTGCCCAGATATGTGCTGATCTTCTGGTTCGGCATGCCGCTGTTCGTGGCGATGCTGCTGGAGGAATTGTAAAAAAAGTTCCTCAGTTGTAAAAAATATACAATCGTGATATACTAAGCAGTGAAATTTCCGCGGTATGGCGCATTTTATGTCAGAACAGGCGGAAAGACAAACATTTGGACGGTTACGTATCAGGAATAGACAATGAATAGAATAATCAATAAGAGACAGGCCATCTGTGGGACAGTCTGGGTGATCGTGGTGTGTGCGGTGTTTATGTTGTGGCCGCTTCGTCTTGTGACGGAGACGGTGGTTTCAGACAGCAGCAGACAGATCGTTATGGAGTCCGGAGAGATCGTTGATGGACATGCAGTACAGCAGATGTTCGTTGCACAGTATGACAGGCTTAAAAACATCGATATTTATTTCGCGGAAGGAACCATCGGCGGGGAATTCAATTTCGTATTGTATGACGCTTCCATGCAGATGCTCATGCAGCAGGTGATAGGTACGGAGGAGATGAAATCCATACCGGGAGACTGCACGGTACAGATTAATATCGATACGGAAGTCGGCAGACCGTATTACTATCTGCTGCAGGGAATGGAGACCCCGTTCCGCGTGGCTTTTGAGGATACGGCGGCTTCCGGCAATTTATATAACGGCACGCTCTACTATGAGAATGTGGAGGATGAGGAACACTGCATCGTCGCTTCCTATGAGTATGAGATGCCGCTTCGCAAGGGCAGAACATTGATATGGGATGCTCTGTTTGTGCTGTCTGGAATTGCGGTTACGCTTCTTACGGGGAAATACTACAAAAGGTACCCGGAAAGAAATTGTCTGGTGACGGTGGAGAAGACGGTTAAGACCGTATTGAATCCGGTGATTGTGACCCTGGGTGCGGCGGCATTTATGGCTGTGTGGCCTATGAAGCTGTTCGCGAAGGATATGGAATCCATTCTATTCTATGAGGGCAGTATTCTGATTGCTGTGGCGCTGGCGCTGTACGCGGTCAACCACAGCCGGACAGGCTTTGCTTCGGACAGGACATTTGCGCATCTTCTGCGGGATAACTGGCAGAATTATCTGCAGGCCGCTCTTTTTGCGGGCGCTGTCGGGGCATGCTGTAATTATATGAATGGGCTGTTCGAGATGCACCATACGGTGGCGTACCGGCAGATGCTGGTGTATCTTGCGCTGGCCGTGCTGGTGACTTATAAGGCGAAGGACATTTTCAACTGGATGAACCTGATCTACTGTGTGATTGCGGGCGTGGTTGGATATCAGTATTACCAGAAGGCGGCAGCGGCGCTGCAGGAACCGGAAGAGCTGGATATTTCTGTGATCAGGCTCACTGCCTGGGTGGGAATCCTGACGGGGCTGATCCTGATCGGAACGATCCGCTGTATGGTACAGGGGCGGATCAGGGGCCTGTCTGTCTGGTATGGTATTCTGGTGGGCGGATTTTTCGCGCTGATCATCTGGTATCGCAATACCAGGGGATGGCCGATTTATCTGGTCTGTGCTTTTACGCTTTTCTATCTGAATATGGCAGCCTGGGAGAAGAAGGCCGTGCTTTTGCGGAATATCTGTAACGGCATTCTGTTTCATTTCGGCGCCATGGTACTGTACTGCCTGCTTCACAGACCTTATATGTTTTATCAGTATTACAGGTATCCGTTTATTTTCCATACGGTGACGATTTCGGCTGTCTATCTGGCGCTGGTGGTTTGTGCCGCGCTGGTGAAGTTCCTGGACGTATACAGCAGGAAACCGTATCTTGCTGCGGTATATAAAGAGCTGGCTGTGCTGGGCGTTTCATCGGCATATCTTATCTTTACACTGTCCCGGACAGGTTATCTGGCGATGACGGTGACGGCAGTGATCATCATTCCCGTGATGTGCCTGTCGATGAACGCAGAGGTTTTTGCGGTGCGGGCGTCCGGCAAAACTGCCGGTCGGACAGTTTCCGTCAGGAAGAGGGGATCCGTACGGTACAGACTGCGTGGAATGCTGAGGGCGATTGTTATGATGATGCTTGCCGTTATGCTCTGCTTTCCGGTGGTATTTACGGCACAGAGAATTGTGCCGTCGGTTAAGGCCAGACCGGAATTGCATGAGATCGAAGAGATTCCGGAGGAGATCGTGCACGGCAGGGACATGGATTCCAGGTATTACATTACGATCCGGCGGTTCGTGCAGGTGTTCCAGATGAAAGTGCTGGGAGTACCGGAGGATAAGTGTATAAGAGGTTACAGTGTACGGGAGAACGGAGAAAGAAGACTGCACAATGAGCTGCTTGAGGACCGGGGGAGGATTCTGGTCGCCTCTGCGACGGATACGGCTGCAGGAGGTGTACAGGAGGACGAGGATTCAGAGGACTCTTACACCAACGGCAGAATGGAAATTTTCAGATTATATTATTCTAATTTAAATAAAGTTGGTCATGAAGATATGGGGATTATGGAACCCAACGGACATTATAACGTCCATGCACATAATATCTATCTTCAGGTTGCCTATGACCACGGCATCTATGTGGGTGCGGTGTTTATTCTGCTGGGCATCGGTACACTGATCCAGGCGGCAGTTTATTTTCACAGACATAAGAAGGACAGGGTATGTGCGGCGCTGCCGATGGCTGTTTTAGTCCTTTTTGCAGTGGCCGGGTTGACGGAGTGGATCTTCCATCCCTGCTGTCCGATCGCTTGCTGTCTGATGCTGACGCTTTCACCGTTATTGGTCGACAGCCGGAAGGCGGTATAGGGAAGAGATATGGAGAAAAAGAGAAAACCTTTCAATGCGAAATTATTTTACAGAAGAACCTGTCTGATCATCTATGATATTATCAGCATCTGGATCGCCAGTTATATGGCGATCCTGTGGCGCTATGATTTTCATCTGGACTCTATTCCGGATCATTTTATGCGTCCGATCGAACTTTTTCTGCCGATTAATATCCCTGTTACACTGGTTATTTTCTATATACTGCATCTGTACAGCAGTCTGTGGGCTTTTGCCGGGGAGACAGAGCTGCAGAATATTGTGGTGGCATGTGTTGTTTCGACGCTGGTAAACGGTATCGGCATGCAGTTTTTTAAGATTACGACGCAGGCAGTTCCCAGAAGCTATTATGTGGCTTATCTGGCCTCGCTGGTGGTGTGCATTTTCGCCAGCCGTTTTTCCTATCGGTTTTTCCGGGGACTGAAACATAAACAGCAGAATAAGAAGAATCTGATCTCGGTCATGGTGATCGGCGCGGGAGAGGCGGCGAATCTGATTATCAAGGAGATTGTCAACAGCAATTTTTCCACAATGGTCATCAAGTGTATTATCGATGATGATAAGGGGAAATGGGGCAGGTATATTCAGGGAATCAAAGTGGTCGGCGGCCGGGATAAGATCGTGGAGTGCGCGGATATCTATGATGTGGATGAGATCATCGTGGCGATGCCCTCTGCACCGCGGGCGGAGATCAGGGAGATTCTGGAGATCTGTAAGGATTCGAACTGTAAGCTGCGTTCTCTGCCGGGAATGTACCAGTTGGTGAACGGCGAGGTCAGCGTAAGCAAGCTGCGTGACGTAGAGGTAGAAGATCTGCTGGGCAGAGATCCGATCTGCGTTGATATGGAATCGATCCTGGGCTATGTGCAGGGCAAGGTGGTGCTTGTCACGGGGGGAGGCGGCTCCATCGGCAGCGAGTTGTGCAGGCAGATTGCTGCGCACAGGGCGAAACAGCTGGTAATCGTGGATATTTATGAGAATTCGGTCTATGATATTCAACAGGAACTGAAAGAAAAGTATCCGGAGCTTGATCTGGTGGTTTTGATCGCATCGGTGCGCAATACCAACCGTATGAACTATATTTTCTCAACTTATCGCCCCCATATCGTGTATCATGCGGCGGCGCACAAGCATGTGCCGCTGATGGAGGACAGCCCTACCGAGGCAGTGAAGAACAATGTGTTCGGCACTTTCAAGACGGCGCAGGCTGCGGCGATGAGCGGTGTGCAGCGTTTTGTGATGATCTCTACGGATAAGGCGGTGAACCCGACGAATATCATGGGGGCCAGCAAGCGGATCTGCGAGATGATCATACAGACTTTCGACAAGCATTATGACACGGAGTTTGTGGCGGTGCGCTTCGGGAATGTACTGGGCAGCAACGGCAGCGTGATTCCGTTGTTCCGCAGACAGATTGCGGCAGGTGGTCCGGTCACGGTGACGCATCCTGATATTATCCGCTACTTTATGACGATTCCGGAGGCGGTCTCTTTGGTATTGCAGGCAGGAGCCTACGCCAGAGGCGGTGAGATTTTTGTGCTGGATATGGGAGAACCTGTTAAGATATTGACGCTGGCGGAGAACCTGATCAAGCTGTCCGGTTTCCGTGTGGGAGAGGATATCAAGATTGAATTCACGGGGCTTCGTCCCGGAGAGAAGCTGTATGAAGAACTGCTGATGGAAGAGGAAGGAATGAAAGACACGGCGAACCGCATGATACACATCGGCAAGCCGATAGAGCTTGATGAGCATGAATTCTTTATGCAGTTGAAGGAGCTGAAGGATGAGTGCCAGATTGAGAGTTCGGATATCAGGCCGCTGTTGAAGAAGATCGTTACGACTTATCGCAGTGCGGAAGAGATAAATGATGTTTCGTGAAAACAGGCCGGGACGTATGAGTCCGGATCTGTAGAATTTGTTGCCACGGATGACAAAACGTGGGGAGTAGGAGCTGTTATGGGCAGAAAGAGGATCTATTTGTCATCTCCCACCATGCATGGTGAGGAACAGAAGTATGTGCAGGAGGCATTTGACACCAACTGGGTGGCGCCTCTGGGACCTAATGTAAACGCTTTCGAGAAAGAGACGGCGGCATATACGGGCTGTGGATATGCGGCGGCGCTGAGTTCGGGGACGGCGGCGATTCATATGGCGCTTAAGCTTCTGGGCGTGGGGCAGGGTGATAAAGTGTTTGTATCGGATCTGACTTTTTCGGCATCCTGTAATCCGATTGTGTATGAGAACGGAGACCCTGTGTTCATCGATGCGGAACCGGACACCTGGAATATGTCGCCGGAGGCGCTGCGGAGGGCATTTGAGAAGTATCCGCATCCGAAGGCGGTGATCTGCGTACATCTCTACGGCACACCGGCCAGACTTGATGAGATCATGGCGATCTGCGCGGAGCATGACGTGCCGCTGGTGGAAGATGCGGCGGAATCTCTGGGCAGTACCTGGAAGGGACGGCATACGGGCACCTTCGGTAAATACGGTATCTATTCTTTTAACGGCAATAAGATCATCACCACATCCGGCGGTGGTATGTTCGTGTCGGCCGAGGAGGAGGCGGTGAAGAGAGTGACGTTCTTTGCAACCCAGTCCAGAGATCCGGCAAGGCATTACCAGCATTCGGAGCTCGGATATAATTACCGGATGAGCAATGTCATCGCCGGGATCGGCAGAGGGCAGCTGCTGCACCTGGAGGAGCATATAGCGAAGAAGAAAGAAATCTACAGACAATATCAGGAGGCGTTTGCGGATCTGCCGGAAATCATGATGAATCCCATGAACCCGGACGGGGACGCCAACTGCTGGCTTTCGGGTATGGTGATCGCCGGGGGATGCAGTGTAACGCCCGACAGGATCATGGATGCACTGGAGGCGGAGAATATAGAGTCAAGGCCGATCTGGAAACCGATGCATCTGCAGCCGGTGTTTGCGGCCTGTGATTTCGTGCCGCACTATGAGGACGGAAGAAGTGTGGGAGAAGAAGTGTTTGCCAGAGGTCTGTGCCTGCCCAGTGATGTGAAGAATACGCCGGAGGATATGGAACTGATCATCAGGACGATAAGAGGCTGCTTTGCGGCGCAGGAGAGATAGGTATGGAGTTGTTTGACGAGAAGGAGAAACGTCAGGTATGTGACGAGATCGCGCATTTCTTTAAAGAGGAGTATGACCTGGAGCTGGGGATTATCGGAACCGGCAGCGTGCTGGATTTTTTCCAGGAGATTCTGGGAGACAGGGTTTATAACAGGGCGTTGGATGATGCCCGGGCATTTTATGCGAAGTATGCGGATAATATGGAGACGGATTTCTATGCTCTGTACCGGGATACCAGATTCTCAGGCTGAGCAGGAATGGGGGTATATATGTACAAAAACTATATAAAGCGGTGCCTGGACTTTCTGTTATCGCTGTGTGCACTGATTGTGCTCAGCCCGATCCTGCTTGTACTCTGCATTCTGGTGCGGGTGAAACTGGGAAGCCCCATTTTCTTTAAACAGGAACGGCCGGGGAGGCAAGGGAAGATTTTCACATTGTGTAAGTTTCGCACGATGACAGATAAGAGGGATGAAAAGGGTGAGCTTCTTCCGGATGAGAAGCGGCTTACGAAATTTGGCAGGCTGCTGCGTTCCACCAGTCTGGATGAACTGCCGGAACTGCTGAATATTTTAAAAGGGGATATGAGCATTATTGGACCCCGCCCCCTGCTGGTGCGCTATCTGCCCTGGTATACGGATGAGGAGATGCACCGGCATGATGTGCGGCCGGGTCTTACCGGACTGGCACAGGTGAACGGCAGAAATGCGCTGGGATGGGAGGACAGATTTGCCTATGATCTGGAATATGTGGAACACTGCAGTTTCGGGATGGACGTCAGGATCATTCTGATGACTGTGGGAAAGGTATTGAAGCGATCGGGGACTTTGTCCGGCAGTGAGCAGACGGTGGAAGATTTTGACGTTTACCGTAAGAAGTGTGGAGGGCAGTGTGAGGCGGATACCATTATTTGAGAGAGAACTGGAGAGAACCTGCGTACAGGAGCTGTCAGACAGCTACGGGCCAAATCGCCTTTTTATGAAAAGGGATGATATGATTCCTTTCAGTTTTGGCGGCAACAAAGCCAGGAAAGCGGCGGAATTTTATCGTGAGATTATGAAAACGGATACCGATATTGTGATGACGTATGGCAGCAACAGCTCCAACCACTGCCGGATCATTGCCAACATGGCGGCGTCCATGGGGCTGGGATGCCACATTATCTCACCGCAGGAGAACGGGATGGTGCACAATAATACCAGACTGGTGCAGAAGTCTGGCGCGGTGATCGAGACATGCCCCGTATCTGCAGTGGCCGGGACCATAGAGAACAGGAAGCAGGCATATCGGGAGCAGGGAAAGCGGCCTTACTTTATAGAGGGCGGCGGTCACGGGAATCCGGGAGTGGAAGCTTATGTGAAGGGGTACCGGGAGATCGAGGCGTATGAGCGGGAGCATTCCGTACACTTTGACTATATTTTCCATGCGTCCGGCACGGGTGCGACGCAGGCCGGACTGGTGTGCGGACAGCTGCTTTCCGGAGAGCAGGAGAGGAAGATCGTGGGAATCAGCATTGCCAGAGAAGCGCAGAGAGGCCGCAGCGTTGTAGAGGACAGTATCCGGACGTATCTGGGCGAACGCTTTGCCCAGCTGTATCAGGAGGAGCAGCTTGTCTTTACGGACGCTTACAGAAGCGGCGGCTATGGAAGTTATACGGAAGAGATTGCGGAAACCATTGATTTCGTGATGCAGCGGGAAGGGATTCCGATGGATACTACCTATGTCGGGAAAGCGTTTCACGGCATGCTGGCCTATCTGCAGGAAAATAAGATAAGCGGCCGGAATATTTTATTTATTCATACGGGAGGCTGCCCGATCTTCTTCGACAGACTGGAGGAAAGCAGGTTAGACGGATGAGATGGCAGAACCTTGAAGGAAAGGAATGAATCTGGTTATGAATCTATTGATATTGAGTGCCGGAACGAGAAATAAGGTGGTACAGTATTTCAAGAAAGAAGTGGGAGCGGAAGGAAAGGTTGTGGCAACGGACTGCAGCAATCTGGCTCCTGCGGTCTATGATGCGGACCGGTTCTATCTGGTGCCGCGGATCACGGCTCCTGGGTATCTGGACCGCATTCTGGAAATCTGCAGAGAGGAGCAGATAGACGGTGTATTTTCACTGATCGATCCGGAACTGAGTCTTCTGGCGAAGGAGAGGGAGAGATTTCTGGCAGTCGGCACGGTGCCGATCGTATCGGACTATGAACTGACGGAAACCTGCCTGGACAAGTTTCGGATGTACCAGATGCTGTGCCGGATGCAGATCCCGACGGGCAGATGTTTTGTAGATAAGGAAGCTTTCTACAGGGCGGTTGAAGAAGGGGAGATTTCGTATCCGGTTTTCATCAAGCCGGTCAGGGGAAGCGCCAGCATCAATATCAACAAGGTGAACAGCAGGGAAGAGACGGATCTTCTGTTTACGCTGGATGACGATCTGATGATCCAGGAGTACATGGACGGACAGGAGTACGGAGCGGATGTGTACATCGATATGATAAGCGGCAGGTGCACTTCCATCTTTGTCAAAAAGAAGATTAAGATGCGGGCGGGAGAGACGGACAAATCCGTTTCCATTAAAAATGAAAAGTTATTTACCATGATTCGAAATTTCGTGGAAGAATGTGGATTCCGCGGCATGATCGATATTGATATTTTTGAGATAGACGGATGTTTCTATATTTCCGAGGTGAATCCGCGGTTTGGCGGCGGTTATCCTCATGCCTACGCCTGCGGCGTGAATATGCCTGCGGCGGTGATCCGTAATCTGGCGGGGCAGGAGAATGAGGTGGATATCGGAAATTATGCGGAAAATATATGTATGATGAAGTATAATGAGATTGCGGTTCGTGATATGAACGGAGTGGAGATTGTGCCCTGATGAAAAAAGTATTGATTTTAATCAACTCTTCCGGAGGATTGTATGATTTTCGGAACGAATTCGTGCAGGCGTTGCTGGCGAAGTATCAGGTCTATGTGAGTATGCCGGATGATGTGAAAGAGAAGGAACTGGCGGCGGAGGGATGCCGGATTATTAAGACGGCGATCAACCGCAGAGGAGTGAATCCGCTGGAAGATCTGAAATTGTATCGTACGTACAGCCGGATGATGCGCGAGATCAAGCCGGATCTGGTGGTGACCTATACGATCAAACCGAATATCTACGGCGGGCTGGCGGCCGGGATGCGAAGGATTCCCTATATTACAACGATAACGGGTCTGGGCGGCGCTTTTGACCGGAAAGGGGTCTTCCTGCGGCTGGTGATCACGTTGTACCGGACGGGTATGAGGAAGGCGAAGTGCGTTTTCTTTCAGAATGAGGAAAATCGCAGTATTTTCCAGGGGTATGGCATTACGGCAGGCAGAACACGTATGGTGATGGGATCCGGTGTAAATCTGGAGCGGCATCACTATGAGGAATATCCGGCCGGAGAGGAGACGCATTTTCTCTTCGTGGGCAGAGTGATGAAGGAACGGGGAATTTTGGAATATATCGAGGCGGCGAAGGCGTTACATAGCGATCGTGTCTTCTTCGATATCCTGGGGTACTGTGACGAGGACTATCAGGACCTGTTGAATGCACTGGAGCAGCAGGGTGTGGTACGGCAGATCGGATTTCACACGGAGGTGCATCCGTACCTGGCGGCGGCCAGTGCGATCGTGGTTGCTTCTTTTCATGAGGGGATGTCCAATGCGCTGATCGAGGGAGCGGCTACGGGCAGACCGGTGATAGCATCCAATATCAGCGGTTGTCTGGAAGCGTTCGAGGAAGGCCGGACCGGATTCGGGTTTACGCCGGGGCACGGGCAGGAGCTGATCCGGGCGATGGAGAAGTTTCTTGCATTGTCTGTGGAGGAGCGCGCGGCCATGGGCCGCAGAGGACGGGAGAAGATGGAGAAGGAATTTGACAGGAGACTGGTAACCGGAGAGTATATGGACGAGGTGGGCCAAATCCTGGGAGAGTGAGCGGGAATGCAGCAGGAGTGCGGGCAGGAAAGTGGTTCGAGGTGGACTTCTTCCGGGCCCTTTCTCCGGATACGATAGAGAATATGGAAAAGGAGTGGTATAAGAATGAGCCTGTATGAGAAGATAGTAAAGGGGGAAGAGAAACTTTCCCTGATAGGACTGGGGTATGTGGGGATGCCGATTGCGGTAGCCTTTGCAAGGAAGATCAAAGTGATCGGGTTTGATCTGAATGAGAAGAAGATCCAGATGTATAAGGACGGTATCGATCCGACCAACGAGGTGGGTGACGAAGTGATCAAAGGTACGACGGTGGAATTCACGGCGGATGCGCAGAAGCTGCGGGAAGCGAAATTCCATATCGTGGCAGTGCCTACTCCGGTCAACCGCGACCATACGCCGGATCTGACACCGGTGGAAGGAGCAAGCCGGATTCTGGGACAGAATCTGACGAAGGGTTCTGTTGTCGTGTTTGAGTCTACGGTTTATCCGGGTGTGACGGAGGAAATCTGTGTTCCGATTCTGGAGAAGGAATCGGGACTTACCTGTGGAGTTGATTTCAGGATCGGTTATTCTCCGGAGCGCATCAATCCCGGTGATAAGGTGCACAGGCTGGAGACGATCACGAAGATCGTATCCGGTATGGATGAAGAGACGCTGGATACGGTGGCTAAAGTATACGAGCTGGTAGTGGAGGCCGGTGTGTACCGCGCAGAGTCCATTAAGGTGGCGGAGGCGGCTAAGGTGATCGAGAACAGCCAGCGGGATATCAATATTGCCTTTATGAACGAGCTTTCCATGATCTTCCATAAGATGGGCATCGATACGAAGGCGGTGCTGGAGGCTGCAGGCACCAAATGGAATTTCCTGAAATTTATGCCCGGACTTGTGGGAGGACACTGTATCGGGGTAGATCCTTATTACCTGACTTATAAGGCGGAGGAACTGGGCTACCATTCCAAGATCATATTGTCAGGACGCCGTATCAATGACGACATGGGTAAATATGTGGCGGAGAGCCTGGTAAAGAGTCTGATCAAAGTGAGCATTCCGGTCAGGCATGCACGGGTGGCGATCTTAGGGTTTACCTTTAAGGAGAACTGCCCGGATACGAGAAATACAAAGGTGATCGATATCTATAAGGAGCTGGGAGAGTTTGGCATAGTTCCCGTTGTGGTTGATCCGGCAGCGGATGCGGAGGAGGCAAAGCGTCTGTATGGCATCTCTTTCCAGACAATGGAGGATGTTCGCGATATGGATGCCGTGGTTATAGCGGTGGCTCACGACGAATTCCTGAAACTGGGACGGCCTCAGATAGACGCATTCTATCATGCTGCGCACCGGCGGAAAGTATTATTGGATATTAAGGGACTGCTTGACAGGCAGGATTATCTGACAGAAGATTATCTGTACTGGAGATTGTAAGCGTTTTGTGTGTTGAGCGAAACGAAAGGAATGGATATTAACTTGAAGAAGAGACGGATCGGATCATGGTGTATTTTGGGAGGCCTGCTGTTATTTTTCCTGGGAATGCTTTGGGCCTGGGGCGTCGGAGTCTATAATGATTCCGAGCAGTATATTGCCATGCATATACACAGGGAACCGCTCTATCCTCTGTTTCTTGCTTTTTTCCGGAGTGTGGCCGGTGATGGGTATCTGATCGTGGTGGCTGCAGCGCAGAATATATTGACGGCAGTGGGGATCTGGGTGCTTTCCGAATATATAAGGGAGCATTATGGACTTCATTTTTGGGAGGAGATGATCGTAGTCCTGCTGCAGATAGTGCCGCATTTGATGACGAGATATGTGTCGGCGCTGCATATTTTTCTGGAAAATTCGGTGATGAGCGAGGCGCTGTGTATTCCGCTGTTTCAGTTTTTTCTGTATTTTCTGCTGCGGATGTTGTTCGAGCACAGACGAAGAGACAGCGTATATAGCCTGATGTTTGCATTTCTGCTGTCGATGACCAGAGGGCAGATGATGACGACGATCCTGGTGTGGATGGTAGTGATGTTTGTGCGGAATGCAGTACAGATGCTGTCATCGGGAAAGACAGCAGGACGGAGCTGGCGGTTGGTATATCCGGTCATTGCAGTGATCCTGGTGTTTGGTCTGCGCAGTCTGACGGTGCATGTGTATAATTATGCGGTTACGGGATATTTTATGGGAAACACCTATGGTCAGGTCAACACGCTGACCAACGTGATCTATGCCTGTGACAGGGAGGACGGCAGTGTATTTGAAGACGGCAGTCTGGAGCGGGAGTTTTTTGAGCGCTTTTATGAGGAGGCGGATGCGCTTGGAGCGAATTATAAATATGGCGGTAATACTTTCAGGGAGCGGGCCGAGCATCTGGAAGCATATCATGATCTGTTGAAATTCCAGGTGTTGGAGTCTGATCTGTCGGTATATTATTTTGGGCTGGGTAAGGTTGATTACTACCAGCAGAGCCGTATGTCGGATGAGATGGCGGGCAGGATGCTTAAGAAGCTGCTGCCGGCATGTTTTGGACAATGGCTTTATGATTATATTCTGCTGTGCACTTATGGATTTATCCGGAGTGTGGCGGTGGTGCATCCGCTGATCAACTGGGTGGCGCTTCTGTTCTATGTGGGTGCGGCGGGGCTTGCGCTCTGGCAGACAAAACGCCTTGGAAAAAGTGACGCCGCCTGCGCTATGGGGATTGCGATCCTGTTTATTGTGGCGAATGTCTGCGCTACGTCGCTGACGATCATGTGCCTTTCGCGTTATATGATCTATGGATTTTCCTTTTTCTATACGGCGGGATTTCTGCTGATCAGAGAATGGCTGCGGGATGATATGGGAATGTGGATGTTTAGAAAGAAAAGAGGGTAAGGTTGAATAAATTCGCTTCGGAACGGAGGTAAAAAATGGGTTATCGTGATATTACGTTTGATGAAAACAGTGTGTTCCTGGTAGGCGGCGGCGCCGGCTTTATCGGTTCCAATCTCTGTGAGGCGCTGATCGATATGGGCTATACGGTGCGCTGTCTGGACGATTTGTCGACAGGTAAATATGAGAATATTGAACCGCTGACAGGGAATGAGCGTTTTACTTTTATAAAGGGGGATATCCGGGATCTGGATACCTGTAAGAAAGCGATGGAAGGCGTGGACTATGTGCTTAACCAGGCGGCCTGGGGCAGCGTGCCGCGCAGCATTGAGATGCCGCTTTTGTATGAGGAAATTAACATACGGGGAACGCTGAATATGATGGAAGCGGCCAGAGTATGCGGCGTGAAAAAGTTTGTGTATGCCTCCAGTTCTTCGGTCTACGGCGATTCAACGGAACTGCCCAAGAAGGAAGGGGGAGAAGGGAAGGTGCTGTCTCCCTATGCATTGACCAAGAAGGTGGATGAAGAGTATGGGCGTCTGTATAAGGAATTGTATGGTCTGGATACTTATGGCCTGCGGTACTTTAATGTGTTCGGGCGCAGGCAGGATCCTGACGGCATGTATGCGGCGGTAATCCCGAAATTTATCAGGCAGCTGCTGCACGGGGAAGTGCCCACGATCAACGGGGACGGGATGCAGTCCAGAGACTTTACCTATATTGACAATGTGATCGAGGCCAATCTCCGGGCGTGCAGGGCTTCCGGTGAGGCGGCCGGACAGGCGTTCAATATCGGGGCAGGCGGCAGACTTTTCCTGATCGATATCTATAAGCATCTCTGTGAGGCGCTGGGGAAGGATGTTAAGCCAAATTTCGGACCGCCCCGCAGGGGAGATGTGCGGGATTCCAATGCGGATATCAGCAAGGCGAAGGAGCTTCTGGGGTATGATCCGGAATTCGATTTTGAAAAGGGGATCGGACTGGCCATCGACTGGTATAAGGAGTATTTGGGATAGTATGGAATTAAAATTGGGAAGGCATCGGCTTTTGTTTGCCAGAGAATATGAGATTGACGGCACGATGCCGCGGATCTATAATGCGAAGGGGCAGCTTTTAGAGACCTATTTTATTAAAAACAGGCACTCGCAGCATGCTCCTTTTGGGCATGAGGGGAAGTATTTTTTCTGGGACCGGTATAATTACGGGCTGGATACACATTTCTACGGGCCGGAGGTGATGACGAAGACACTGGGAAAGCCGCGGGTAAAATACGGGATGCTGACGGAGTCGCGTACCATTGTGCCAAAAGACTATGAGGTGTTTCGCAGGCATAGAGGACTGGAGAGGGAATTTAAATATATTTTCACGTACGACGATCGAATTCTAAACGAGATTGAGAATGCGAGATTCTATCCGGTTGCGGCGGGCATCTGGAACCGGGAGATGCGGGAAGGTCTTTCGGCGGCAAAAGACAGGGATCTGTCGATCCTGTCTTCTGACAAAATCATGTGTGAGCTGCACAGGTTCCGGCTGGAGCTGGCCAGGATGTGTAAACGGGAAGCGCTGGCGGATACATTCGGGAAGTTCGACGGCGGCAGGTATGTGGAGAGCGTGGACGAGACATTGGATCAGTATCGGTTTTCACTGATCATCGAGAATGACGTATCGGATTACTATTTTTCCGAGCGGCTGACAAGCTGTCTGGCGGCGCAGACGATACCGGTGTATCTGGGTGCGCGCAGGATCACGGACTTTTTTAATGGGGACGGGATGATCCTCCTGAGCGGGCCGGATTTGGAAGAGGCGAGACAGAAGATCAAAGAGTGTACGCGGGAGCGGTATGAGGCGATGCTGCCGGCAGTGCTGGATAATTATAACCGGGTGCAGGAATATGTGAACATGCAGGACTATCTGTATGAACATTATATACGGCCTTAAATACAGAGCAGAAATGGAGTAAATTATGAAATACAGAGTTGTAGTGTTCGGGGTGAAGGATACTTCGGAGAATATTGTGGATTTTATTCAGGGACAGATCTGTCCGGTGGATCTGGTGATCACGATCAGCCCGGAGGTGACGAAGAAGAATCAGGTTTCAGGGTATAAGGGGCTGTCGGTATTGACGGAGAAGTACGGTATCCCGGTGCATGAGGCGGACAGTTATTTCCTGACGGATGAGAAGACGCAGCAGCTTATCCGGGAGAATGAATTTGATATCGGTATCTCCATGGGGTGGCAGAGACTGATACCGCCTTCCGTGCTGGATGCCTTTCGGTACGGGATCTATGGATTTCATGGGAACTGCGGCTATCTGCCGTTTGGCAGAGGGCGCTCACCGCTTAACTGGTCCATCATTCTGGGGGATACCAGATTTAACCTGAATATGTTCCGCTATGATGAGAAGGCGGACAGTCCCAATATCTTTGCTACGGAGATGTTTTCCATTACGCCTCATGATGATATTCGGACAGCGCAGTATAAGAACATGATCTGTTCTAAAAATCTGATCAGAAAACTGTTGAAGGCCTATGAGGAAGATAACATCGTAATTCGTAAAGAGTCAAAGGACTTTGATTCCTGGTATTCTAAACGTACGGCGGCAGACGGTAAGATTGATTTCCATGCCAGAACCAGAGAGATCTATAATCTGATCCGCGGTGTGGCGGCTCCTTTTCCGGGAGCATATGCCATGATCGGGGAGGAAAAGGTGACGGTGTGGGAGGCCCACCCTTTTGACGAGATGATTGACTTTTCGGCGTATGCACCGGGAGAAGTGATCGACAGCTTCGACGGGAAGCCGGTGGTGCGTACGGTGGACGGTTCCCTGCTCATCGACCGGTATGAGAGCAGCAGGAAGATCGTGGCAGGAGATGTGCTTGAGTGAGTCAGCGTAAATGACATATAGTAAACGACATAACAAATGGAGGAAGTCATGGCGGAGACGATTCGTGTGCTCCATGTGCTGGGCGGGGTTGGCCTTGGCGGTGCGGAGAGCCGTATAATGGATCTGTACAGACAGATGGACCGCAGCGAGATACAGTTTGATTTTCTGGTACACAGGAACTCCAAAAAGACTGAGTTTTATGAGGAAGAGATCAGGAAGCTGGGGGGACATATCTATGTGCTGCCCAGATTTCGGGTCTATAATTATCTGGCCTACAGGAGGGCGGTGCGGGACTTTTTCAGGCAGCATCATGAATTCCGGGTGGTGCAGGGCCATATGACGAGCACCGCGGGTATTTATCTGCCTGTCGCCAGGAAGAGCGGCGTGCCTGTTACGGTGGCGCATTCCAGGAATGCCGGCGTGGTGAAGGGACCCAAAGGGATTGCAACGAAATTTTTCAGGCGGAAGCTGGCAGAGAAGGCGGATCATTGTTTTGCCTGTTCTGTGCTTGCCGGGGAGGATGTTTTCGGCAAAGCGGCCGTGGAGGCAGGCCGGGTGAAGATCATCCACAATGCGATCGATGCGGGCAGATTCACTTATAACGCGCAGAAGCGCGCGGAAACAAGAGAGAGGCTTGGTCTGGGAGAACAGCTGGTGCTGGGGCATGTGGGGCGGTTCGACTATCAGAAGAACCATCCGTATCTGATCGATATTTTTGCGCAGCTGTGCAGGATCAGGGAAGATGCGGTGCTGCTTCTTTTGGGAGAAGGAGCTGACCAGGACAGGATCAGGGAAAAGTGCCGGGAGCTGGAGATAGAAGAACGGGTCAGATTTCTTGGAAATCAGAAGAGGCCGGAGGACTATTATCAGGCTATGGATATTTTCGTGCTGCCTTCCTTCTTCGAGGGGCTGCCGGGGGTACTGGTGGAAGCCCAGGCAGCAGGTCTGAAATGTTTTGTGTCGGATACGGTTACGAGAGAGGCAAAGGCCACAGATCTGGTTACTTATTTGAGTATTGAGCAGCCGGCAAAAGTGTGGGCGGAGCGTATCGTGGCAGCAGCCGGTTATGAGCGGCAGGATACTTACCAAACGATGAAGGATGCTGGATTTGACGTGAAGACACAGGCCGCCGGATATCGATTGTTTTACCAGAAAGGAGACAGCTCCAGACTATGAAGAAATTGCTGTTGATTGTACCTTCCCTGCATCAGGGCGGATTGGAAAAAGTATGTGCGGCCACGGCACGGCTGCTGCAGCCTTATTTTGATGTGCAGATCGCCATTTTCGATTCCCGGAATGTGGCCTATGACGTTAAAGGGATCCCGGTATCCGATCTGCGGCTGCCCAGCGTTCCGGGCAGACTGGGGAAAATTATCAATGTGTTCAGGCGGGGAAGAAAACTGCGCAGAATAAAGAAAGAAGGGCAGATCGATATTGCCTACAGTTTCGGGCCGACAGCCAATCTGGCCAACATCGCATCCGGTGGGAAGAGTGAGCGATGGCTGGGGCTCAGAAGCTATATGGATATGGGCAATCCGAGACAGATACGCTTATTCTGTAAATGCGCGGACCGGGTGATCTGCTGTTCCGAAACAATATGCCGTGAAGTGCAGGACAAATACCGGTGCCAAAAGGCGGTAACGCTGCAGAATCCTTTTGACATAAAGGAAGTGAAAAGGCTGTCCGGGCAGGAAGAGGCGCAGCTGCCATGGGAGGAGGGAAGGATCCTGATCTCCATGGGCAGGGAAGACGTGGTCAAGGGCTTCTGGCATCTGCTCAAGAGCTTTGCGCTGGTGCATGAGAAGCTGCCGGATACGAAGCTTATGATCATCGGCAAGGGTGAATTTACGTCTTACAGACAGCTGGCAAAGGAGCTGGGAATCGAGGAAGCCGTTTACTTTACGGGCCTGAAGAAGAATCCCTATCCCTATCTGAAAAGGGGCAGCCTGTATGTGCTGACTTCTTACTATGAGGGATTTCCCAATGCCATGGTGGAGGCGATGTCCATGGGAATGCCGGTGATCGCGACTGATTGTATGACAGGTCCGCGGGAAATTCTGGAGGATCAGTATGGGATTCTGATCCCCAATATGAGCCAGGCGGAAGACTTCAATCCGCAGCATATCACGGCGGAAGAAGAGAATCTGGCCGACCGGATCAGACAGCTTTTGGAAGATCAGGACAGGATGGAGCATTACCGTAAGATGGCGCTGAAGCGTGCAGGGGATTACACGACGGAAACTTATATTGAGAGAATTCGTGACTGGGCCGGGGTCAGAGACCGGCTTTGATCTGAAATGGAAACGATTTACGGCAGCAGATATATTAGATATATTATTGGAGAAAACGTTGCAGATGGCGATACATATACAAAGTAAACTGTATAAACCACAGAAGCGGCAGATGCTTGTCCTGATTCCGTTTGCCCTGTTTTACTGTGCGGCGGCAATTCTGGGACAATTGGAGAAGGCAAGGACTCTGGGGGCTTTGCAGAATCTTGGCAGGATTATTGCGTGGTTTTGCGGCAGCTATGCGGTACTGCTGCTGCTGTGTGTGGTAATATCCGGCAGAAAAGAGAAAGTACAAAGACGCAGGAGGGGGAAATGGTATCTCTATGTTCTCTTTGCACTGCTCTGTCTGCTCTGTTATATGCCTTATTATCTGATGTATTATCCCGGATGGCTGAACAACGATGCGGTATGGCAGATTGAGCAGATTTTAGGGTGGGCGCCGGCTTCGAACCATCATCCGTATTTTCATACACTGATTATGAAATGCTTTTTTATGACAGGGTATCGGTTATTTGGCAGTTACATGGCAGGAGCGGCATTTTATACATTCTGCCAGGTGCTGATCATGGCGATGGTGTTTGCCTTTTTCCTGTATTGGCTGTACCGGAGAGGCACGCACTGGCTGTGGCTGACGGCGGCTTTTCTTTTCTATGCGGCACTGCCAATCAACGGTATACTGACAATCTGCATGGGAAAGGACGAATTTTTTACGGCGGCGCTGTTGTTCTTCGCATGGATGACAGCGGAATTTGATTTGGATGCCGGGGACTGTGTGCAGAAGGAACGGACAGGAGAGCCGCATGCAGCAGACCGCGGGAAGAGAAAACGCCGGCTGCAGTGGGCCGCTTATTTTGTTACAGGGCTTCTGGTTTGTCTACTGCGCAGTAATGGTATTTTTATTTTTCTGGGAACCGTGTTGGCGCTCCTGCTGGTGAGGAAAAAATTTCCTGTCAGGACGGCCGTCTGTGCGGCTGCCGTGCTGCTTTGTTATATGATCTGGCAGGGTCCTGTTCTGCGCGCACTGGATGTGGAGCCGCCGGACACCATCGAAAGTCTCACTATGCCTGTACAGCATATTCTGTGCGCATATCTGAAGGGAGGACATCTCACGGAAGAGGAGATCGAGATGATCGACCGGGTAGCGCCGGCAGACCAGATCGGAGAGTACTATAATCCATGGCTGTTTGATATCGTCAAGAACTTTATCAGGGAACAGGGAAACCAGCAGGTGATCGCCGATCATATGGGGGACTATTTCAAACTGTGGCTTAGAGTCGGATTACGCAATCCGTTTCAATATCTGGTGGCTGAGGTAAGACAGACGACCGGATACTGGGCTATGGATGTCAAGGATTATGAATATGTGTACGGCGAGTATTACATGGTGGACAATCCCTTCGGAATAACGGCGGACAGGAAACTTTTTACCTATGATAATGAGCTGGCAATGCATGATTTTCTGATGGGATTTCAGGATCTGTACAATAAAGTCTGGAGTCTGGGACTGAATACGTGGCTTATGGTGTTCGGGATCGCTTACCTGGCCTACTGCAGAAGAAGCGCGATAATCTATGTGCCTTTTCTGATGCTTCTGACGACCCTGCTTCTGGCCGCACCGGTATACAATGAGTTCCGTTATGCGTACGGACTGTTTGCGGCTTTTCCGATCCTGTTTGCCTGTAGTTTTGGGAGCAGGACATAAAAGCGGGCAGTTATTTTCATAAATTCTGCAGCCGGCGGGGTGAAAGGAGCAGACATTGGCAATGAAAAAGAAGGCGGCATTATATGGCATGGTTATTTTGATGCTGTATACAAATTTTATTATGTTTCAGGCGAGTTGTCATGTGGCCAGAAGATTATTGTATACCAGGCCCTGGTACGTAGTGTGCAATCTGTTATTATTATCGGCATTCTATCTGGTAATGGTTTCGTTTTCGCCCTCATCGTGGGTGGCCGGTATTATATTCAGTACGATTTGCATGGTAGTGGCTGTGGTTAACGATTATGTGTATGCCCTGCACGGTCAGGTATTTACTCTGGCCGAAATTTCCAATGCAAAGACAGCATTGCATGTATTTGATACATCGTTGTTTGGAAAGAAAATACCTTTGATCTTTGGCGCGGTTATATTGGTGCTGTACGCTTTTAATATTATTTTGTGTTATTTGCAGAAAAAAACTGCGGCGACTGAAACGAAAGCATTAAACAAAAAAACGTTTGTTTATAGAATATTCTTTTTGATCGCGGGTGTATGTTTGTTGTGGGGAATGTCATTTCCGGCAAAGAACCTGCAGGATGTGATACTGCGAGACTGGACATCCAGAAACACCTGCATCGAGGAAGGATATCCGATGTATGTATATGCAAATGTTTTCTTAAATGAAATCAAGGTGACACAGCCTGACGGATACAATGTGGAACTATTGGAGGACTATTGTGATTATCAGGTTGAGAATAAAAATGCTGTACACAGACAGGAGACGCCGGATATTATATTGATCCTGAATGAATCATTTTATGACCTGTCGGTATTGAGTGAACTACAGACAGATCTGCCTTATTTGGAAAATTATTATAATCTGGATAATGCAGTTAGAGGATACGCGACAACATCCGTTGTAGGAGGTGCAACAAATCGTTCGGAATTCGAGCTGCTGACGAGTAATACGAACTATCTGCTGGGTGAGCTTACTCCCTTTAATGCCCTGGATATGTCGTGTACGAGCAGCATCGTAACCAATTTGAAAGAATGTGGATATTACACGATGGCCGGTCATCCGGCGGACGGAGGGAATTACAATAGAATTGAAAGCTATTCGAGAATGGGGTTTGATGAAAGACTTTTTTTAGAGGATTTTGAAGATTATGCGCACTATGGAAGTCGTGAATGGATGACGGATGAAGGAGCTTATCACAATCTGACTGCATGGTATGAAAGTCGGAAAGCCGACCATGATAAAATTTTTACATATTTGCTGACAATGCAGAATCATGGTGATTATATGAGAAACGATGAAGAAGAGGCGCTGATCCATGTTTCGGGGTACGATGGTGATATCGAGAGGGAATTGAATGAATATCTTTCCTGCATTCATCTCAGTGATATTGCTTTTAAGGAACTTACAGAATATTATGCCCGGCAGGAACATCCGGTTATTCTATGTATGGTAGGAGATCATGCACCAAATTTTGTAAGAGAGATTGCGGAAATCGATTCTCCGGAAAAGGAAATCCTGGCGCGTGCGACACCGTTTATCATCTGGGCGAACTACGATATCGAAAAGGAAGATATGGGTGTGATCAGTATAAATGGATTAGTCCCGCTTCTGTTAGAGAAAGCAGGAGTGGATATGCTGCCGTATTATCATTATATCAATCAGATGAGAGAGAAAGTACCTGTGACAGGAAGCTTTGGGATGGTAATGGATGCAGCGGGAAATATATCATCTTATTATGATGATACGGAGTATGCTGACATGATTTGGAAGTATTTGTATCTTTCCTATAATAATCTGCAGGAGGAGAGTGTCGGAGGATGGTTTCATCTTGAAAAGTAAAAGCTATGAGGTATTCCAATGAGAAAATGGTGTAAGGCGCTTATCTTTATCGTTCCGCTGCTGTGTATGGTAGCGGCAGTTAACTGGTATGTGGATTCCTATGCCTGCCTGCGGGTCACTTATGACCAGATCGGTGAGCAGATGGCGGTAAATTCCATGAATGTGGCAGGTTTGGAGGAGTCGGGTTTCAATGACAGGAATCTGCTGCTGGCCTGCTTGAAACAGCAGAAAGAACCGAAGGAAGTGATCGTTGCAGGCTCCAGCCGTGTGATGAACTTTGACCATACGATGTTTGGCACAGACTCCTTTTACAACACGGGTTTGTCCGAGTCCACGTTTAAAGATCTGCTGGCGGTGGTGGGAATCCTGGAGCGGAACGGACTGCTGCCGGAGAAGATGGTCATAGGAGTAGATGCCTTTCTGTTTAACACAAGCCATAACAATGACCGGTGGATGGAGCTGGAACAGTATGCCGATTACATGGAAAAACAGTTGGATAATACTGCCCGCACGGAACGGACCGATGCCGGCCCTGCGGCAGGTTTCGGCACACAGATCAATACGGGACGGGATTACGGCAAATTGTTGTCGCTGGATTATTTTCGCTATAATGTGACACTGCTGCCGGAGCATAAACGCTTTGCGGTGGCATATACGCAGGATTGGGAAACAGAACAGTATCTGAAACATTATGACGGCAGCATTGCTTACCAGAGGAGTCTGCGGGAAGTTGCTGTAAAGGATGTGGAGGAGCTTACGCGGCAGTCCATGGAAGAGCAGGTGGTCTACCGGATGACGGATTACCACGAAATCGATGAACGGAGTATGGAATTGTTTGCGGAGCTTACAGCGTATCTGCAGGGACGGGGTGTGGAGGTAATATTGTACCTGCCGCCTTATTCTCCCATGCTGTACGATTATATGCAGTCTGCTGCACAGTATCAGATCGTCTTTCAGGTGGAGGAGAGGATCAGGCAGATCGCATCCGAGAAGCAGGCAGCGTTGTACGGCTCGTATGACCCGGCAGGCTGCAGCCTGGAAATGACGGATTTATACGATATTTATCACGTAAAGACGGAGAAGATGATGGATACATTCTATCCTGTGCTGCTGCCCGGGAACGCAGCATGGTAATGATCCTTCATGTCGTCATGCAGCAGGCGGCATAGTTCTTAAAGCGGCAAAATCATGAGCATATAGAAAAAGAAGTTAACAAAATTCGGAATGGAGGGAAACATGAAAGCAAATGTCACCTACTGGTTAGATCAGACGGCGCAGAGGCTGCCGGATAAGATCGCTTTTGCAGATGAGAGAAAGGCGGTTACATTTCACGAACTTAAGACACAGGCCATGGCGTTAGCCACACAGATCCTGGAGAAAGGCTTATTTAAGAAACCGGTGGTCGTCTATCTGGAGAAAGGGGTTGACGTGCTGGTATCTTTTATGGGGGCGGCATACAGCTGTAATTTCTATTCCCCGATTGATATCGATATGCCGGCCAGCCGTGTCAACAAGATTCTGGAAGTGCTGCGGCCGTCGCTGGTTATTACAACTGCGAAGCTTTGCGAAGTGTTTAAGGAATATGCCTACGAAGGGGAGTATCTGCTTTTTGAGGAGGCTTCCTGTCTGCCGGTGGACGAGGAGAGAGTCGAGGCGGCAAGATGCCGGGGCATCGATACAGATTTGCTGTATGTCCTGTTCACTTCCGGTTCAACAGGGGTGCCCAAGGGGGTGACGATCAACCACCGGGCGGTGATCGATTATATTGACTGGGTGACAGAAACCTTTGCCATTACCGAGGAGGACAGCTTCGGCAACCAGGCTCCTTTTTACTTTGATAATTCCATTCTGGATATTTACAGTACTGTAAAGAGCGGAGCCACAACCCATATTATTCCGAAGAATCTGTTCGCGCAGCCTGTACCGTTGCTGGAGTATCTGCAGGAGAAGAAGATCAATACCATATTCTGGGTGCCTTCGGCGCTGATCGTGGTGGCGAAGCTGAAAGCGTTCCGGAATGTGGATCTGTCGGGGACGCTGCAGCGCGTACTGTTCTGCGGCGAGGTGATGCCCAACAAACAGCTTAACACATGGCGCAGGTTCCTGCCGGACGTGTTGTATGCAAATCTGTATGGGCCAACCGAGATCACAGATGCCTGTACTTATTATATCGTGGACCGTGAGTTTGCGGATGATGAACCGCTCCCGATTGGCAGACCTATGGCGAATACGGACATACTGGTCCTGAACGACAAGGATGAGCCGGTTACGGGGGATGAGATCGGAGAACTCTGCGTCAGAGGAACGTCTCTCTCCATGGGGTATTACAATAATCCTGAGAAAACCCGGGAAGCCTTTGTGCCAAATCCCCTGAATCCGTATGTGCCGGAGACCATATACCGCACCGGTGATCTGGTGAAGTATAACGAATACGGAGAGATAATCTACCTGTCCCGCAAGGATTTCCAGATTAAGCATATGGGTCATCGAATCGAGCTGGGTGAGATTGAGACTGCCGTTTCCTCTCTGGAGGAGATCACACTCTGCTGCTGTCTGTACGATGAGAAGCGGCAGAAGATTGTACTCTTTATTGAGGGGGAACTGGATAAAGCTTATATTAACGAACGGATTTCCGGACTGGTGCCGGAGTATATGCTGCCGGGCAAAGTGGTTGCGCTTTCCACGATGCCCATCAATGCCAACGGGAAGATCGACAGGGTGAAGCTGAAGGAACAGTTCCTGAGTGAAGGGCAGCGCATAGCTCCCACATGAATAATTTTCAAAACAAGGATTGTGAAATGCATCTTAAAAAGCTATAATGGATTGGAGCAGTGAGCCGTTACAGCTTTTTATTGATAAAATCTTACAGGAAGACTGCAGAGTTATGAGAAAGGCGCTGATTGTACAATGGCCGGCAGAACATTATTTCAAAAGGTCGTGATCCTCGGATATGGTAAGGTGACCGGCGAAGTATTGCAATATGTATATGACAGACAGATGGAGTACGGATATGAGCTTGTGTTTGTCGAGCATGAGGTTCATGCGTTTGGCACTACGGAGAAGATCTGCGGGGATCATGGAATCCCGTTCCACAGGATCACGGACAGGAAAGAGCTGATCGAATTTCTTGACCGGATCGCAGAGAAGACATTGATCATCAGTGCCAGCAATAACTTTCTGTTTCCGGCATCTCTCGTGGAGAAAGCGCACATCACGATCATTAATTTCCACAATGCGCTGCTGCCCGGATATCCAGGCAGGAATGCTCCCACATGGGTGATCTACAAGGGAGAAAAGACGACAGGCATCACGTGGCATTACGTGACAGCTGGCGTAGATGAAGGGAATATCATTGTGCAGAAGGAATTCCGGATCACAGAGGATATGAAGGCATATGAATTGGCGCAGTGTCTGATGGATCTGGCGGCGGAGGCGTTTCGGGAGAGTTTTGCGGATATTCTGGCAGAGTGTGTCAGGACGCGGGAACAGGGATTTGATCCGGACAGGCACATGTATCGCTCCAGCGAAGTGCCGGCGGACGGCATTCTTGATCTGACGGAAAGCCCGGCGGAGATCTACCGCCTGCTCAGAAGTGTGGATTATGGTAAGAATGCCATTTTTCCGCCGCTGCAGACTACGATAGACGATCGGAGTGCAGAGATCCTGAGATACCGTAAGATTTCCAGGGATAAGTGTGAGGAAGGGGAAGGGCTGTTGTACCTTCCGCTTGGAGACGATGCGGCATTGAAGATAAAATACCGTTTTAAGAATGTGTGATCGCGATAATGTTCCACATTATTTGCGTGTCGAAAATGTAATTTCGGATGTTGTCAGCGATGGATTGGAAACAAGCTGTTAAGAAGAATATGGAGGAAAGGTCGAATAAATTCTCTGATGAGCAATTTATTCGACCAGGAATTTGTGCAGAAGCGTCACAAATTCTATTGATCGCAAAGCAGAATTTGAAATTCTGCTCGCGTCCTCAGCGTAAAACGCTTCGGAATGGAGGAAAACATGGAAGAAAAGATTTTGGAAATTTTGGAAGAACATTGTGAGGAAGCCCTGGATTATGAAGGCGACAATATGATGGAGGACGGCGTGATCGATTCGTTTACCGTCATCAACGTGGTGAGTGATCTGGAAGATGAATTTGATATTGAAATTGACGCAAAATATGTAGTGGCGGAGAACTTCAGGAACAAAGAAGCGATCATTGCGCTGGTTCAGAAGTTGTTGGAGGAGTAAATGCAGCTCATATCCTATACTTTTGTGATCTTCTGGATGCTTGTGTTTGCCCTGTATTATCTTGTGCCGAAGAAAACGCAGTGGTATGTCCTGATTGGGGCAAGTGTACTGTTCTATATGATCGGTCTGCGGGGCATTCCTGTCGGCCTGTTCCTGACAGCCTTAACCACATACGGCTGCGGCATCTATCTTGGCAGGAAACTTGCGCAGGAGAAGGAAGCGCTGAAACAGTGCGCTTGTAAGGAAGAGAAAAAGGCGGTAAAGGCGGCATTTCAGAAGAAGCGTAAAGGAGTGCAGATTTTATACATCGTGTTTAATCTGGGGCTGCTGGTATTCTATAAATATGCGGTGCTGGCAGTGCCTGTGATGGAAAAGCTTACGGGTTCCCGGCCGGATTTTCTTACGCGGGTGATTATGCCGCTTGGCATATCCTTCTATACTTTGACGGCCATCGGTTATATTGTGGATGCGGGCAGGGAAAACTGTGCGGTAGAGAGCAGTTTTCTGAAAGTTCTGCTCTTTCTGGCTTATTTCCCGTCGGTTACCCAGGGACCGTTTACCCGTTTTAAACAGATGCGGGAGCAGTTTGAGCAGGAGCACGTTTTTCAATATGAAAGGATGCTTCGCGGAGTGCAGCGGTTTGTCTGGGGAGCCTTTAAAAAGCTGGTGATCGCCGATCGGATCGGTATTTTTGTGGATCAGGTGTATGGTGTGGAGGCAGCTTCGGTCCCGGGCAGTATCTTTGCCTGTGCAACGGCGCTGTATATGCTGCAGCTGTATGCCGATTTTTCGGGATATATCGATATGGCAGCAGGTGTCAGTGAGACGCTTGACATTACGCTTCCCGATAATTTCAAACGACCTTATTTTGCAGGATCGGTGGCGGAGTTCTGGCGCAGATGGCATATCACGCTGGGAAGCTGGTTTAAGGATTATGTGATGTTCTCCTTCGTGATGTCGGGCACCGGGCGGAGGATCGGGAAGGCATGCAGGAATAAGGGGAACGGATCTGGCAGACATGTAGTTCCCGTTATCGGGACGATGCTCGTCTGGTTCTTTACGGGACTCTGGCATGGCCGGACGATTAACTATATGCTGTGGGGGCTGTACTACGGGGTGATCATGAGTATCTCACTGATTATGGAACCCGCTTTCGCAGGCTGGAAAGCGAAACTGCATATCAAAGAAGGCAGGGTATGGGCACTGTTTTGTATGGCGAGAACGTGGATGATCGTATTTGCGGCGGATGTGCTGATCAGGAGTGAGAGTCTGGCCAAAGCCGGCGATATATTTGCTTCCTTTGTGACGCGGCTGCAGCCGGGACGCCTTCTTTCCAGTGCAGTTACCTCTTACGGGCTGAGCAGGTATGACTTTTTGCTGCTGTTTTTTGCGCTGCTGATCTGGCTGGCGGTGTCCCTGCTGGAGGAGAGAGGGCTGGATGCGCGGAATGTGATCGCAGACAGGCCCGTGGTGATCAGATGGTTCTGTTATTACGGGATTGTACTGCTGCTGCTGATTACGGGTATTTACGGCGGCAGCTATGATACGGCGGCATTTATGTATCAGAGCTTTTGATTTTTCATTTGTTCTGAGACCAGAGGATAGCAAAGATTATGGCAAGAAAGATCGCATTTCATTTAAATTGTCTGGAACAGGGCGGGGCGGAGCGTGTTGTCACCAATCTGGCGAACCAGTTTGCGGCGAACGGATATGAGGTTATCATAGCTACGGAATGGTATGGTGAAAATGAGTTTCAGACAGATGACCGGGTAAGACGTGTGCATGTGGGACTGCGGGAAGGTGACGAGAAGCGTCATCGTCTGCTCCAGTTTTATCTGCGGGTTAGATATTTAAAGGAGTTTTTGAAAAAAGAAAGACCGGACATTCTGATTCCCTTTGCCAGGAAGGCATTGTACAGGGGGTTGATGGCGGCATATTTTATCAGGATTCCGGTATTGATCTCCATCCGCACCGATCCGGCGGGTCACTATGAGGAAAGGTCTGATAAGATACAGATTCCGCTGCTGTTTCCGCGGGCGGATGGCTGTGTGTTTCAGACGCAGGGAGCCAGGGAGTTCTTTGCGCCCAGGCTGCAGAAGAATTCCAGGATCATATTGAATCCGATTAATCCCAAATATATTGGCGTGCCGGAACCGGTCAGGAGAACGAAGACTGTGGTGCAGTCGGGAAGACTGGTGGATTTTAAGAACCAGCCGATGCTGATCCGCGCGTTTATCAAGGTGCATGAGAAGCATCCGGACTATGAGCTGAAAATATATGGCGGAGATTCTTTTGACGGAACCAGAGAAATCCTGGAACAGATCATAGAGGAGAACCAGGCCGGCGGATATGTTTACCTGATGGGGGCCAGCGACAGTCTGGAGAAAGAACTGGTGGATGCTGCGCTGTTCGCTTTCACTTCGGATTGGGAGGGGCTGCCTAATGCGCTTATGGAGGCAATGGCGCTGGGACTTCCTATTGTCGCTACGGACTGCCCGTGCGGCGGGCCGCGGACCATTATGACCAATGAAGAAGACGGTCTTCTCATTCCGATCAAAGATCAGAAAGCGTTGGAAGATGGAATCAACCGGCTGATTGAGGACCGGGAGCTTGCCGAGAGGCTGGGCAGACAGGCGCGGAAAATTGCGAAGACGGCCAACGGGGATGCGGTGTATGAACAGTGGCGGGATTACATCGAGGAATTGTGCGGGAATTATCACAGAAGGTGAAGTTTTTGTCAGGAAACTAAATTACAGGAATTTTTGATCGATAAAAGAAAACCATGCGGAAGCATGGTTTTCTTCTTAAAATTCAGTGCGTTCAAGATATCAGTTCGAGGTTGTCAATCCGGCTTCTGATGCCATCTTGTCGAACTTCTCCATAACAGCATCGTAAGTTCTCTGGGAAATATCCGGCAGCTTGCCGCCCCATGTCTCTTCTGCCTGCTTGTAGCCTTTCTTGAAGGCTTCGCGCATCTCTTCGATCTTGCTCGGATCGCCGCCTGTCAGTGCATTGGCGAAATCGATGATCCTGTCAGAGGTCTGTTCTACTCCCCAGTAACCATCCTCAGCAATATCCTTCTGTGCCTGTGCCTGAGTAGCAGCATCCACTTTAAGATTGCCGCTGGCAAGAACGGACCAGATGCCATTGGCCTTGTCAAAGGTCTGACCCTGCTGGGTCATCAGTTTCTCTACGATACTCTGCAGCTGCTGTGCATGTGCTTCAGCGTCTGCTTTCATCTTATTCACCAGATTGGTGTTCTGTGTGTAGGTCTTGGTCACCGTATCTTTGGATGTCTCCTTTGAAGGCTCGTAGACAACGCCGTTCTCCTTTTCATCGGAAGCATTACCCTTGGAATTGGTCTCCTCGGTTGCTTTCGCAGCAGTCTGGCCGGCAGCATAGACATCATAAGCATTTGCAGCGCCGCTTGTAACTCCATTTACGCTCATTGGTATCCCTCCTTGGAATTAATATTTGATAATTATGTTTCTGACTTCTGTGCGGCGGTAAACAGCCGCTTCTACCTATTATATCGTACCATCCTGCTGGAAAGATTAGGAACAACATGGAGAAAACTTCTCTTTTTGCCGGCTTTTTGTGACGGAAAAGGGGGCGTTTATGACAAATAGGTTTTTGGGGGTTATAGACAAAAGAAAGGGGTCTTTTTTGTGAAATACTCCAAGTTGTAAAAGCAGAAAGAATCTGTTAAGATAACCCTACAAGATTTGAAAACGCTTTCAAGAATAAGAGACGGGAAAGACGGAATATGACGGCTTCTATCTATGATGTGGCGAGGCGGGCGGGCGTTTCGATCTCCACGGTTTCCCGCATTATGAATGGCAGTGCCAATGTAAGTGAAGTGAAGAAGGCGGCGGTACAGGAGGCTATGGAGTTTTATCAGTATGAGCCGAATCAGTTCGCCAGAGGGCTGGTGAAGCAGCGGTCGAACTTGATCGGCATTTATTTTCCGATGGCTTCTGCGTCCATGTTTGAGTCCTCTTACAATCTGGAACTGCTTAAAGGAATCGAGAAGGTTCTCACGTACCAGAATTACAATATGGTATTGATCAATGAGATGGAGGAATATAAGAGCAGAAGTAAGGGCACACCGAAGTATCTGGAATTTGTCAGGCAGAAGCGGATTGACGGTCTGATTTTAAGCGGTCTGAGCGACAGGACCATGAAGGAGAGTGTTTTTAAGCAGATTATTGACGAAGAGTATCCGTTGGTATATATCGGGAAGCGCATTCATTTGAAAGGATTGAATGTGTATGCGCAGTTTGAGCAATACAGCTTGAGGATGGTCGATGTGCTGCGCCGGTATAACCACAGGAAAATAGTATATTATATCATGGGAGGGCATCAGCATTATCTGCAGGAGATTTTGAAGAAAGTGGAGGAGCAGATGCCGGAGATGGAACTGTACCCGATTATTTTGCAGGATCAATGTCCGAAGCGGGAGGAGATGCTGCGTCAGACAGAACGGCATGTAAGAGAATTTGGATGCAGTGCGATCCTTTCACCGGGTATGGAGGTAACGCAGATGCTCATTGGTATATGCGCGCAGCTTGGGATGGCGGTACCGGAACAGGTATCTATCCTGTCTGTGGAGCACAGGCAGGGAGAAGGGGAACTTCTCTTTCCGAGGATTTCGACTTTCTATGTACCGGCGGGGAATATGGGGAGTGGAGCGGCGAAGCTGCTGCTTGGTGTGATTCAGGAAGAAGAGACGGAAGAGCGTTCAATAGAATATGAGACAGTATATATAGCAAGGGACTCTATAAGGCGTCTTTCTTAGAACGCCTTATAAAAATCCCGTTTTTGAAAGCGTTTTCTGAAAGCGTTTTCAAAAACGGGGCGTCATACATTTTAACGAAAAGAAAGAGGGAGAAGGAGGCATAGTTATTAGAGATGAAAGCAATCATGGTAATGTACGATTCTTTGAATCGGAATATGCTGGAGACTTACGGATGCGACTGGACACTGACGCCTAATTTTAAGAGGCTGGCGGAAAGATGTGTGCAGTTTGACAACTGTTATGTAGGCAGCATGCCCTGTATGCCGGCGCGCAGGGAGCTGCATACGGGAAGACTGAACCTGTTCCATCGCAGCTGGGGACCGATGGAACCTTATGATGATTCCATGCCGGAGCTTTTGAAGAAGGCCGGAATTTATACGCATCTGGTCAGCGATCACCAGCACTACTGGGAGGACGGAGGCTGTACCTATCACAACCGGTATTCTTCCTGGGAAATTTCCAGAGGGCAGGAGGGCGATCTGTGGAAGGCTGATTTGTCTTATCAGTATGATAAAAAGACGGTGTTCAAGAATAAAGAGATGATGCTGGCTTATCCTCCGTATACCAGGATGATGGCGCACGATCAGGTGAACCGTCGGCACATGGAGCGTGAGGAGGAGACCTCCCAGGCAGTGACTTTTCAATATGGTCTGGAATTTATTGAGAGAAACCATGCGCAGGATAACTGGTTTCTGCAGATCGAGACCTTTGACCCACACGAGCCTTTTTATTCCCTGAAGGAGGATAAGGCGCTGTATCCGCATACTTTTGTGGGAGATGCCGAAGCGGAAGCTGACTGGCCACCCTATACTCCGGTGGCGGAGGATGACAATACCGTGGAACATGTCCGGTATGAATATGCGGCGCTGCTGAGTAAGTGTGACAGATATCTGGGATTGGTTCTGGATGCCATGGACAAATACAATCTCTGGGAAAACACCATGTTGATCGTGAACACGGACCATGGATTTCTGTTGGGGGAACATGGCTGGTGGGGAAAGACCAACATGCCGATTTATGAGGAGATAGCGCATACACCGCTCTATATCTATGATCCCAGACGCAGGGAATGTGCGGGAATCAGACGTGGAGCTCTTGTACAGACCATCGATCTGGCTCCCACGCTGTTGGAATATTTCGGGGTGGAAATTCCGAAAGATATGCAGGGAAAACCACTCAGGGATGTGATGGAGAAGGATACACCGATCCGTGAATATGCGGTGTTTGGCTATCATGGCAGTCAGGTGGATGTGACGGACGGACGGTATGTATATATGCACAGCGCGGTTAATCCGGAAATGCCGGTGTATGAATACACGCTGATGCCGACCCATATGCGCGCTATGTTCAGCGCGGAAGAATTGCAGGACACACAGCTTGCGGCACCTTTTTCCTTCACCAAAGGATGCCCTTTGATGAAGATTGTGAAGAGAGATAAGATGGGAGATACCACGAAGTTTGGTTCCATGCTGTTTGATCTGGAGACGGATCCTGATCAGGCACATCCGTTGGAAGATGAAGCTGTGCGAAAGAGAATGATGGGCTATATCAGAGACTGTATGGAGAATAGTGATGCTCCGGTGGAGCTTTATGAAAGGTTAGGGGTATAACGATGGGAAACAAATATGCAAAAGCAAAATTTCTTGATATTTTTAAGTATTCGTTCGGCGGACTGGGATCGAATCTGGCATTTTTCCTGGTGATGAGTTATCTCACCTTCTTCTATACGGATATTTTCGGTATTGATACGATGGTGGTGGCCAGCCTGATGCTGGTTTCGAGATTTATCGATGCATTTACGGATCCGTTGATGGGCATGCTGGGTGACCATACAAGGAGCAGGATGGGGAAGTATCGTCCGTGGATCATTTTTGGGGCACCGGTTCTGGGCGTTCTGATTTTTCTGCTTTTTACGGCTCCGGAGTTGTCAGCAGGGATGAAAATAGTGTATGCTTATGTGGTATATATAGCCTATTCTTTAGCATCTACGGTAGTAAATATACCCTATCATTCGCTGACACCGGTATTGTCTGAGGATCCGGATCAGAGAACCGTTATCGTATCATGGAAACAGGGTATGGGGACGGTATCCCAGTTCGTCATCACGATCATGGCGCTTCCGCTGGTGAATCTGTTTGGCGGCGGCAGGCAGGGATGGGCGGTCTATGGTGCGCTGATCGGTATCCTGACGACGGTTTCTTTCTGGATCTGTGCATGGGGTGGTAAAGAGTACGACGTGTGCGACATGCAGGCGGAGAAGGGTTCCTTCAATATGTTAAAGGATTTAAAGCTGCTCCTGCACAATAAACCGATGGTAATGCTGATGATCGCATTTGGAACGGATGTATTGGCAAACGCAACCTACAGTGCAGTTAATATGTATTATTTTAAGTATGTTTTAGGACGGGAGGACCTGGTGCCGAAGGTAGCATCCGCGATCCTGTTTGCGGGTATCGTGTCGATTCCGTTGCTGCCCATACTGACCAAATGGTTTGGCAAAAAGAGACTGTACTGGTTTGGCAGTGCACTCTCCATTATTCCGCTGGTCGTTATGTGGATCAGACCTACCGCACCGGTGGCTGTTCTGATGAGCATGATGGCGATGTTTGGATTCATAGCTAAAATTCCTTCTAACCTTGGCTGGGCCATGCTGCCGGAATGTTCCGATTACGCGGAATGGAAGTTTGGGCAGAGAGCGGACGGTCTCATGTCGTCGTCCCTGACTTTTATCAATAAGTTTGGCATGGCGATCGGCGGGTTTATCGCCAGCTTCTTCCTGGGACTGGTGGGATTTGTGCCGAATCAGGAGCAGACAACGGCGGTACTGGGTATGATCTCTTTCCTGCGCTTCGGTATGCCGGTACTGGGATATATTGCCTCATTGATCTCAATGGCATTCTATGAGATCACCAGTGAGAAGTATGCGCAGATTCGTTCCGATCTGGATGCCAGGAAAAAGTAGGGACAGTGGCTTCGAGAAATGAACATAATTTCATCCATTTCCGCTCTGTTTTTTGCATACAAACGAGTTTGTGGCAGGCAACGCGCAGACACAAATCTCGCGATTGAAAATTATAATTTTTAATCTTTCATGCAGCAATATAATGTCAAAGCGCACTGAGATCAAAGACGATAAGACGGAAGGAGAAGACAATGCCTGCGATACAAGTGATGATCAAACCGGCCTCCGGCCTTTGTAATATGCGTTGCAGCTACTGTTTCTATGCCGATGAGATGGCGAACAGGAAGCAGGCTTCCTACGGGATCATGAGCGAACAGACGCTTGAGAATGTGATCATGCGGATCCTGGAAA
>OFGO01000328.1_pt1 | contig 45922 bp, 47 predicted proteins | sample 1521761 | NCBI WGS metagenome assembly OFGO01 (sample SAMEA3504128, study PRJEB24116) | mouse gut metagenome | biome: mouse gut; feature: mouse-associated habitat; material: faeces | place: Denmark | collected 2011
CGAGGTGATGGAGCTGCTAAAACAGGTGGGCAGGGAGCTGGGCAAGGCCCTGGTGGTCATCACCCACGACAGCCGCATCGCCGGGATGGCAGCCCGGCGGCTCACCATTGTAGATGGAGTGTTGACGGAGGTGACAGCGGGATGAAGCGCTATTCTGCACTGGCCTGGAGGGAGCTGCTGGCCCAGCGGGTCACCTCTGTTTTGATTCTCCTGGCTATTGTCCTTTCCACCATGATGACAGCGGTGATCGGCCAGTCGGCGGGGGTGCTGTCCGCCATGCGGCAGCAGCAGGCCATCGCCATCGGCGGCGACCGCCACGCCGGCTTGGTCCAGATGGACCGGGAGCAGCTGGCGGCGCTCCAAAGCGACCCCCGCCTCTCCTTCGTGGGCAGCTTTGTGGTGCTGGGGAGCGCAAAGCTGGATAACACCCTGTCCCTGGGCCTCAGCGAATTCCAGGAGGATGTGAAGGCCGTTTACCCCTCCATCTCCGCCATCAAGGAGGGGCGGCTGCCCCAGGCCCCCATGGAGATCGCCCTGCCGGAGGATGTGCTGGAGTATCTGGGTTTCTCCGGCAGGCTGGGGGAAACCCTCTCCCTTCCTCTTTCCAAAGCGCTACGCCACGGGGTGATGACCCAGTCCCACGACTTCACCGCAGATCTCACCCTGGTAGGCATCACCCGGAGCAACTATATGAGCTACGCCGCCGGTGTGGTCAACGGCATCGTGGGGCCGGGGACGGCGGAAGCTCTGCTGCCGGAGGAATATTTCTATTACAATGTGGATATCAAGGTGGCGGACAAGGGGGCGTTTCAGTCCACCATGGACAGCCTTGTTTCGGCGCTGAACATCCCCCAGCTGGACACCACCTATAACATCCCGTACCTGGACGCCCTGGGTATCCGGTATGATAGCAAAGCCGCCGACGTGATGGACGCCTCCGACGAGGGGTTCTCCTACCTGTTGGCGGCGGGAATCCTGGTGGGGGTGCTGCTCCTCCTGGCAGCGGGGCTGGTGATCTACAACATTCTAAAAATCGCCGTTTCCCGGCGGATGACCCAATACGGCATCCTTCGGGCCATGGGAGCGGAGAAGGGGCAGCTTTATTTCCTTGTTATCGCCCAGATCCTTTCCCTCTGCGCCCTTGGTATCCCCCTGGGACTGCTGCTGGGGAGCCTGTCGGCCAAAGGCATCCTCACCGCCGCCACCGGGCTGCTCTCCCCGGAGATATTCCTGGCCCGGGATGCCGGGGAGCTGGACCGGCTGATCGCCGAAAACAGCGGCGGAAAGGGCTTTTTCCTGCTGGCCAGCGCCGCCGTCACCCTGCTTTTTGCCCTGGCCGCCGCCCTCCCTGCTGCCCGACACGCCGCCAAGGTGGCCCCCACCGTGGCTATAAGCGGCACCCAGGTTAAAATTAGGCGCCGGAACCGGAAGGAAAAGAGAATACGCAACTTCGAGGCCTTTTACGCCCGCCTCAATCTGCGGCGCAGCCGGGGCCGCACCGCCATCACCGTCCTGTCCCTGGTGATGAGCGTCACCGTTTTTATCGCTCTCCAAAGCGCGGTGGGGCTGCTGGACGCCTCCGGCGGCGGCGTGGCGGAGCACTATGGGGACTACTCCATCACCAACGAGGCGGTAGGCTTCTCCCCCCAGGAGTACCAAGCGCTGGAGAGTGACCCCCAGGTGGCGGAGTTGACTGCTATGCAGTTTTCCCTTTACGAACAGGGGGCGGATGGCTGCCTGGATGGCATCAACTTCGGTCTTTCTCTTCAGCCAGCGGAGACCTTTCAGGTGGTAGGGCTAAACGATTCCTACTGGGACAAGGTTTTTTCCCGCCTGCCGCTTGAGCTTTTGGAAAAGCTGAAGGCCGGAGAGGGCTGCATGGTCCGCAACCCCATCCCCCTGAACTTTCAGGGGCAGGATATCCCCCGCACCAACATCCCGGTGGGAGAGACCATCACTGTGGCGGACCGGAAGCTGGAGGTGCTGTACACCCTGGATGGCTATGACGGCTACCTGTCGGTGGGGAACAACGGCTTTGTCAACGGCGTCCAGGTTATTGTAAACGAGGAGCTATACACCGCTCTTACCGGCAAGTCGGCCTATCACGAGCTGCTGCCCGCCCTGGTAGAGGGGGTGGACCGGGAGGACTTTGACGCTGTGGTGGAGGCGCTGGCAAGGCGCACCCCTGGCACCCTTTGGCTCTCCTACGAGGACACCGACCGGCAGCTGGCGGAGAGCTTTGCCCAGATACGTCTTTTGGCCTGGGGGCTCATCTTGTTTGTGGCGCTCATCGGCCTGCTGAACATCATCAACACCGTTTACACCAGCATCCACACTCGTGTCGCCGAAATTGGGATGCAGCGGGCCATCGGCATGAGCGCCGGGAGCCTATACAGGGTCTTCCTGTGGGAAGGGGCCTATTACGGCATGATTGCATCGGTGATAGGAGGTATCGCCGGGTATCTCTGCACCATCTCCGTGGAGGCGGCGACGACAGACACGCTCCGGCTGGTGGCGGTGCCGGTGGTCCCCACCCTGGAGGCATCGGGCCTGGCCATAGCGGCCTGTCTGCTGGCCACCTGTGTCCCGTTGCGGAAAATCCGCCGGATGAGTATTGTGGGGGCGATTGGGGCGGTGGAGTAAAAAGATGACGACCCGCACCGCCTTTTGCAAACAAAATCTGTGACTGGTCTTTGCTAATAAAGGCAATGGAGAAAAAGGACAAGAGGGCAAAAAAGAAGGATTTGGCACTTATACCAAGTCCTTCTTTTTCTAAGGATTTTGTTTTACCCCAGCAGCTGCTCCTTCTTTTCCAGGATGGCAGCGCAGATGGCACAGGCGGCACAGTCGCAGTAGGGTGCCCCCGCATCCACCAGCGCCTGGGCGTGGGCAGCCACATTGGGGGCGTTCTCCGGCCCAAAGACCTTTGCTCCCATTTCGGATTTGGCGAAGGCCAGCAGCCCCTCGGCAGGCATAATGTCGGCTTCCATCTCCGCCACATAGCGCCTGGTCGCCTCGGCCTCTTGGGCAGTACCGGCAGCGTTCAGCCAGTCCTCTGCCATCGCTTTTAACTGGGAACAGCAGGAGGGGGCGGCAATCAGGGCACGGGTCTTTTCTGTAACAGAGTCCAGTAATGTTTTTTCCATCGTTGTCTCTCCTTTTTCAAAGCGGATTGCTTTTTCCCGGTAGTTCTATTATACTGGTTCCAGAAAAGATTGCAAGTAGTCAAAATTTTTGTACCAGGTACCAAAACCTATACCGTAAGGAGGGCTGTACAATGAGTGAAACATTATCCTACGAGCAATTCCGGCGGCAAGTTTCCGAGGTTATCCAAACACCGGCGGGGAACTGCCCCGTCTGCGCGGTGGTAAGGATGCTGCAAGGAAGATGGAAGCTGCAAATCCTGTATGCTCTTTGTATCAAAAATCCCCTGCGTTTTGGAGAGCTGCGCAAAATGCTGGAGGGTGTTACCAACTCCGCCCTCACCAACGCCCTGCGGGAGCTGGAAAAGGATGGCCTTCTTCTTCGGATGCAGTACAACGAAATACCGCCCCATGTGGAGTATTCCCTCACCCCCAAGGGGGAGGAGCTGCTGCCGGTCTTTTACGCCATCGCCGTTTGGGGCCTTAAGTATATCCCGTAAGGCTTCACTTTGCCAGCGGCACTTCCACATTGTTGATGATGATAGCCGCCACCTCGTTGGGGTCGATGATGCCGGCAAAGGTCATGGTGACACTGTCCGGTTGGGTGTCGCCGGTGCGGTAGGGAATCACGTTGCCCTCCTTGTCTACCACCTGCACCGCAATGCCGTACTGGCTCTGGAGGGTGCTGCCATCGTGGAAAATCGACATGGAGCTGGATTCCTCGTCGCCGTTAAAGACATATTGGTCGCCTTCTGCGCCTTCCTTTGGCTCCACCTTGATGATGTTGCCCTTATCGTCCACCTCGAAGGCGGAGACCTCGCCATCAAACACCAGCCGGGTTCCCGGCTCGATAACGGTGCCCTCCCCGGAGAGCTTTATAAAGACGCTGAGGGGAGAAAGGGTGATTTCATCCACCTGAATCTTGCCATAGGCGGTATCAATCTCCGCACCAGGGTTATAGGTAACCGAGGTATCCTGGTAATTAAGCTGGAAAGTCAGATCGAAGTCTCCGGCCACCAACCGGTCCACATCCAGGGGGTTAGCCCCGGCATTCAGCTCCTCCAGCGTGTACTTTTTATACCGGCTGATGCCCTCCATATGGAACTTCACCGTCTGGCCCCGGTAGTCCTTGGCTTGAACGGAGCTTAGAACAAAGGACATCTTGTTGTCGGTGGGCTCGTCGTCTTCCACCTTGTCCACCGTGAAGATGACATCGGGGTCCAGTATAGGCAGCTCCAGGCGGTAATCCCCATTGGGGAGGACGGTGCCCTCCGGGGCGGTAACATCCAGCAGCACCCGCAGCTGGGTCTTATCCCCCAGCACCTGGGAGGCGGTGACGGTCCAGCCGTCCACCGTGCAGGTGCTGTCAAGATTCTGCACCGCCTGGGATACCAGGCCGTTTTCCTGCTCTCCGGCGCCCAGGTGCTTTGCCAGGGGACGGTTCAGGGTGAAGTATCCAGCGGCGCTTGCCACCACGGCGCCGGCGCAAAGCACCCCGGCCAACAGCATCAGTCCAAACTTTCCTCTCTTCATGGTCTGCTTCTCCTTTCTCTCCACAGGGGGCAGTCCCGCCTTGGCCAGGGCCAGGGCCAGGATGCGCCCCTCCTCCTCCAAAGGCAGCCGCCCCGGCTCCAAAAGCGTTCCGGCTTCCTCTGGCAGATGGGACTTTTCCAGCAGTTCCCGAATGGTCACAGGCTAACCCCCCTTTTCATCAGCTTTTCGCGGAGCCTTTGGCGGCCCCGCGCCAGCTTATGCTCCACCGCCTTGGCGCTTAGGTTCAGCCGGGTGGCGATGTCGTTTACTTTCTCGTACAGGTAGTACCGGCGGAGGAAAATCTCCCGGTCCGGCGGGGGCAGCTCCTCCACCGCCTGGCGCAGCAGACGGGCGTTTTCCCGCTCCGCCGCCAGGTCGGTAAGGTCCCCGTCCCCGCCAGGAAGCTCCTCCTCCAGCTCCAGGAAGGGAGCTGTCCGCCCCAAGGCCCTCCGGCGGTTCAGCGCGGTGCGCCGGGCAATGCCGTAAAGCCAGCTGGAAAGGGGCTGCTCCGGGTTGTACCGCTCCAGTCCCTGCCACAGGGCCACAAAGCTATCCGCCACGGCCTCCTCTACCTCTTCCGGGTGTCCCGTCCCCAGGATGGCGGCGCAAATGGTCCTGACCGGAAGTCCGTACTGGGCCATTGCCTCCGCTATACCACGGGAGGGGTCGTTTTTCAGCAGCAGAGCCAGCTGCTGGTGGTTGTGCTGGGGGCTCATCTTCCCACTTCCCTCTGTTCGTGCCTCGCCTCTTTTTGGCAGGGTCCGTTCATAAACGAGCCCCTTAGAGACCAGCTCCCATCATTTTATTTGAAAGGTCCTTTCACCTTACAATTGGTTCTTCAAGGGGATTTTCCCCCGTCTTTTTAAAGCTCTATCGTAAAATAAAAAAAGCGGCCAGCCGAAGGGAGTCATACGGCCAGCTGCTTTTGAAATTTGCAAGTTGATATGCCGGTGGATTTTATCCAGCCCTAAGAACCTGTTCAGCATCTAACCGCACGCCGACTGGCAGGTCTTTTTCCGCCATGCTTTGCCAAATTTTATTGCAATACATACAGTATTGCTGCAAAAATTTGTCTGCGCCTGGCAAAAATATCCCTTGCCATCCGCCGCGCGTCCAGATACTAAACAGGTTCTTAGATGATATCCAGGGTGTGGTTGAACTCCGCCCCCAGAATAAGCACCGTGGCGGTGGCGTAGAGCCACAGCAGCAGAATGATAATACCACCCAGCGCCCCATACAGCACCGAATAATTTGCGATGTTCTCCACGTAAAAGGAAAACCCCGCCGAAAAGGCCAGCCAGGAGGCGAGGGCCGCCACCGCCCCCGGAAAGACCCGGCGCCTTGGCCCCCGGATTCCCGGCGCCACCCAATACAGCGCCCCCAGGGCAAGGAAAAAGGCGGCTCCCATCATGGGAAAGCGCAGCGTGTTCCACAAATCAATAAAGGGCCGGATGGCCGGAAGATACCGGCTGAGAAAGGTAAGGAATCCCCGTCCCGCCAGCACCAGCACCAGGGTGAGCATCATCACCGCCATCAAAAAGAGGGTGAAGAGCAGCACCACCACCTGGTGCCAAAGGGTGGGGCGGGGATTTTTGACGTCATAGGCGGTGTTCACCGCCTTCATCAGGCTGTCCACCGCCCGCATGGGGAGCCAGATGGTTGCCAGTAAGCTCGCCGCCAGCAAATTACCGCTGCGCAGCTGGGTAACGTGGCTGAGGTAGGCGTTCACCAGCCGCAGCACCTCCCCTGGGATGAGACCCTGGAGCGGCGGCCCCAGGGTGAGGGGCTCCAGCTCCAGAAAGCCTACCAGGGTGCTGAGGAAGATGAGGAGGGGGAAGAAGGAGAAGAGAAGGTAATAGGCCAGGGCGGCGGCGGATTTACCCACCTCGTGCTCCAGGTATCCCCGGACCATCCCCTCCCCCAGCCGCCAGAGGCGGTACCGGGAAAGTTTGCAGTTCAGCTGCTCCGCCCACTCCTTCATCCGCCTTCCTCCTCTGCTGCCTATTTTGTTACTCGATGGCCGCATCCCCCGCGCCCAGGTCCACCTTCACCTCCGGAGCGGGCACGCCCTCCCCCAGGCCGGTGATGTTCAGGTTACGGTTTACCTTGGCGTCATAAGTATCTGCCTTGATGACCTCGGTGAGGTCGATGCCGGTGGTGTCCTTCATGGATTCGATGAGCCGCGCCATGACGGTGGGGACGTTGTCCGCCACGCTCCCCACACCGGAGCCGTCGCCGCCGATGATGGTAATCTTGTCGATCTGGGCCAGAGGCTCGGCAATCTTGCCGGCAATCTCCGGCAGCACCTGGATGAGCATCTCCGCCATGGCGGCGTTGTTGTACTTCTGGTAGGCCTCCGCCTTCTTCTCCATAGCCTCGGCCTCGGCAAGACCTTGGGCGCGGATGGCCTGGGCTTCCGCAAGGCCCTTGGCCTGGATGGTGCTGGCCTCCGCCTCACCCTTGGCCCGGATACCAGCGGCCTCCCGCTCCTGCATGAAGAGCAGCGCCTTGGCTTCGGCGTCGCCCTTTGCCAGGATACCGGCGGCCTCCTGCTCCTGCATAAAGCGCAGGGCCTTGGCTTCGGCGTTGCGCTTTGCCAAAAGACCCGCAGCCTCCTGCTCGTTCATAAAGAGCTTGGCCTCGGCATCCTTCTGGGCCTCGTACTGTTCGGCTTCCGCCTGCTTCTGGCGGCGGTACAGCTCGGCGTCGGCGGTCTTGCGGATTTCAGCGGAAAGGGCCTGCTCCCGCACCTCGGCCTCCTTGCGCTTCAGCTCCACCTCCCGCTCCTGCTTTGCAATATCGGCGTTGGCGGTGGCTACCTCGATGATTTTGCGCTGCTCCTGCTGCTGGATACTGTAGGCGGCATCCGCCTCGGCCCGCTTGGTGTCCTCCCGCTTTTTCAGCTCCGCCATCTGAATATCCAGCTCGTTTTTCTTAATGGCAATCTCCCGGTCGGCGTCCACGCGGGCTTCGTTGGCCTGGCGGTCCGCCTCCGCCTTCGCCACTGCAATCTCCTTGTCCGCTTCCGCCTTGGCGATGGCGGCCTTCTTTTTGATTTGGCTGATGTTATCAATACCCAGGTCGTCGATGACCCCGTTTTCATCGGAGAAGTTCTGGACGTTGAAGCTGACGATGTCCAGACCCATAGCGGCCAGGTCCGGCTCCGCGTTTTCCTTCACCAGCTCGGCAAACTTCTGCCGGTCGCTGACCATCTCCTCCAGCTTCATTTTGCCCACGATTTCACGCATATTTCCTTCCAAAACCTCCTGGGCCACCGAGCGGACATAGTCCGTCTTCTGGTTCAGGAAGTTCTGGGCGGCCAGGGCCAGCTTTTCCGGGGAGGCGCTGATCTTCACATTGACAGCGGCATCCACCCGGATGTTAATATAATCGGCGGTGGGGACGGCATTGGAGGTCTTCACATCCACCGGGATAAGCTTTAAGCTGACGATATCCAGCCGCTCCAGGAAGGGAATCTTAATGACCGCCTTGCCGATGACGGTGCGGCGGCGCAGGCCGGACACGATGAACGCGGTGTCCGGCGGGGCTTTTTTGTACCCGCTGGCCAGCAGGCCGGCCACCGCCGCCACAATGAGGATAATAGGGGCGAATCCAATGATTGTGTCTAGCATGATGCAGTTGCCTCCTTACAAAATAATATTTTAGGATGAAAAACATCCCACTGGCGTAAAACATTGGCTTTTGCTTCCCATCCGTCTTGCAAAAACCTTTGCCGTTCTTCTTTTTGCTTCTTTTTCTTCTTTCGCAAGAAGAAAAAGAAGACAGCTCAAAAGCGCAGCTTGCTGACGCCTTTGCCCCGAATGGTAATCTCCTTGGCGCACCGGGCGGCGTTTTCCAGGATGGGGGCGGTATCGAAGACCAGGGTCCCGTCCCGCTTGCAAAACTCCCCTGCCACCATCACGTGGCGGATGTTCCGGCTGTCCGCACTGTAGAGGATCGCCGCCAGAGGGTCGTAGAGTGGGGCGGTCTGGGGGGTATCCAGGTCCCAAAAGCAAAGGTCCGCGGCTGCCCCAGGGGTGAGGCTGCCGGAGCCGAAGTTCAGCGCCCGATGTCCCCGCATCATCACCTGCCAGACCTCCTGGAGGGGGTAATCTTCCGCCTGGTCGGTGAGCTTCCCCAGCAGGGCAAAGAGCCTGGCCTGCTCCAGGGGATCCACCGAGTTGGAGCTGGCCGCCCCGTCGGTGCCAATGCAGAGGTTCACCTTCCGCCAGCTCTCCCAGATGGGCCCCCGCCCGGCCCCCAGTTTCATGTAGGTCTTGGGACAGAGGGCGATATATGTATCCTCCCCCAGCAGGGGCAGGTCCCCGTCTTCAATCCAAAGGCCGTGGGCCACGATGCAAGGGACGGTGAAGCCTCCGGCCTCCGCTACCACCTGGAAGGGGGTCTTGCCGTGCTTTTCCCGGCTCTCCGCCACCTGGCGCTCCGTCTCGGAGACATGGAGGTGGATACCGCCGCCCTTCTCCCTGGCCGCTTCCACCAAGGTACGGAGCACCTCCGGGGAACAGATATAGGGGGAATGGGGACCGAAGCGAATCTTCACCAGGGGGTCGTCCCGGTACTGCTCCATCAGGGCCTCCACCGGCCGCATCTCCGGCTCCGGGTTGCCATCAAAGGCGAAGACCGTTCCGGCGATGTCTGCCCGGATGCCGCTTTCTTTCGCAGCCTTCGCAATCTGCTCCCCATGGAAGTAGTGGTCCGCAAAGGCGGTGACCCCGTGGTCCAGCATTTCGGCGCAGCAGAGCTTAGCGCCCCAGTAGATGTCCTCCTCCAAAATCTTGCTCTCGTAGGGCCATATCTCTTTGTTGAACCAGTCGTCCACATTCACATCTTCCGCAATTCCCCGAAGGATGTGCATGGGGGAATGGGCATGAAGGATGGTGAGGCCGGGACTGACAAAAAGCCTGCCACAGTCCAAAATCTCCCCCGTCTCCCCCTCCAGCGGGGCTAAGCTCTTCCCCCGGCCAGCAATGACCCCGTCCTGAATCAGAAGGTCCTCCCCGGAAGAAATTTCCCCCGTCTCGTCAATCAAACGGCAATTTTTCAAGAGTACATATGCCATTTTCCCACTCCTTTCCAGATGCGCTATGGTTTATTCCAGTATAACACATTTTTTGCCCCAGCGCGAGACTTTTTTAGAGGGAAGAGGCGGTCCAGCCAGTGGTACTTTTTGCAGATTTGGAGGAGAAAATCTTTCCAACAGGGGGAAAATATGGTATGATAGCAAAAAGGCAAAAAGAAGGGGGGCCACAAAATGAAGGGATTTTCGGTCTGCGGGCTGGTGCTGGGAATCATCGCTTCCCTCTGCGGAGCCTGTGCCATTGTATTTAGCGCCTTGGGATTGCGGAGGAGATAAGCCCTTGTCCCCTGGGAAAAACTGCTGGAGCCACCAAAGGTTCCGGCGGTTTTTTTGTCCTCTGCCGGGATAACCTAAAAAACGAGGTGAACCAGATGAAAGAGAAGGATTCCATGCGCCCCACAGAACCGATGAAAAATCCCCTTGGCAACTCCTACCCGGTGGATGTGCTGGCCCAGCTGGAAAGCGACAAGGCGAGCCGGCAGGTCTTTAACGCCATGCCGCGGGAGATTCAGCTGGATATCCTCCAGCACAACACCATGACCCCGGAGGCCCTCCGGCACTTCCTGGAGGCCAACAAACCCCGACCCTCCCCCATCACTGCTCTGCTGGGGGAAGACGCCAACAGCCGGGCCTACTTCCGCACCGCCTCCTCCAAGGTGAAGCAGGAGGTCTGGCAGGCAAAATTTACGAAACCCGAAGAAGAAGGAAGGTGAACCTGCAATGTACAGCTTTGAAAACCGGGAGATGGACGCTTACTTTCAGTCCCTCCCCGCCCTCATCCAGCATTCCATTATTATGTGCGACCTGAAGCCCAATACCCTGGAGGAGCTAAAGACCCTGGCGGAGACCATGACCGGGGAAGCGGGAAAATAGACCCCTGTTTCCCTTATTGAAAATAAGTCCCCCTCTTTTCGCCAAAGGCGTTATAGAGGGGGACTTTTTCTTTTTATACCACAGAATCCATGCTTTTTCCGGCAAGCTGGAGCCGCCGTCCTTCCAAAAAACCATGGCCTACCCCTTGTACAGCTCCGCCACTTTGCGGGCAGCCTCTGCGTACTGGCGGGCCACATCCGCCGGGGACAGGATTTTGGCGTCGGTGCCAAAGTTCATCAGCCATCCAAAGAAGATTGGGCTAATCTTCACCCGGAGGGTGGCCACAAAGGTCCCATCCTTTCGGTCCATCAGGAACACCGATTCCCCAAAGCGGTCCAGCACCACCTCTGCCAGACGGCTGTCGAACTGCACCTCCAGCTCCCGCAAGGGCCCGTTATACATCCCAAAGGTCCGCTGGCTGTACTGGGAGAGGTCCAGTTCCTTCCCTCCATTGGCCTGCCTGGAGGGAAGAACTGGTTCCTCCAGCAGCCGGGGGCGGTCCATCCGGTCCACCCGGAAGTTTGTGATGCCGTATTTGGGGTAGTGGCAGATGAGGTAGTAGTTCTCCTCCCCCCAGGTGAGGGCATAGGGGCTGACGATGTACTCCTCCCCCTGGTTTCGGGGAATCTTTTTGCGGCTGGCGTCGTACCGGAAGTAACGGAAGGCGATTTTCCTGCCCTGGGCAATGGCGGTATGGACCGCATCCACATTGAGGTAGATCCGCTCATTGGTGGTCTTCACCCGGCCCGAAACATACACCGAGCGCCGGAGCTGCCCCGCCAGGTGGCGGCTGGTGAGACGCTCCAGCTTGCGAATCAGCTGCTCGCTTTTGTTCTTTGTGATGAATCGGGAGGACTGCACCGCATCCACCAGGAGCTTTAGTTCCGGCATCTGGAAATCCCTATCCCCCACAAAGTAGACGGTATGCCCATCCCGGCGGGTGCAGATGACGTCCAGGCCGCAGTCCCGCAGCACCTCCAGATCGTGGTAGAGGCTTTTCCGCTCCGCGGTGACCCCCTGCCGCCCCAGCTCCCGGATAATCTCCTCCAGGGTCAGGGGGTGCTCCTCGTCGGTCTCGGCAAGGAGGAGCTTCTGGAGAAGGGGGAGTTTTCGCTTTTGGATAGGCATAGGGACGGCTCCTTTCTGTCACAGGATAGGGCTTGCTATGGTTTTATAAAAGTTCAGGGCCGGCAGCACCCGCTCCACCTGGGCCAGGAGGTACGCTTCGCTGGCAACGGCCAAACGCTCCAGTCCCTCCGCTGGCAGCCGGAAGGAGAAGAGCTTTCCAAAATCGCTGTAGATGATGTGGCGCATGGCCTGGAACACCCCCGCTTCCAGGGGCAGGAGGGGGATGGTTCCTTGCCTTGGAGCGCATCCCGGACAGTAAAGCACCCCGGACGAAGGGGCAAAAAGGACCCCCTCCCCAGTGAGGTCTCCGCAGACGGCACAGGCCACCAAATCCGGCATATACCCGGACATGGTCAGCAGGCGCAGCTCAAAAACGGCCTTCAGCTGGCTGAGGGGCATTTTCCCCCGGTCCAGGAGGGTGAGGGTATTCATCATCAGGTGGAGATACCCCGGCTGGTTCTCCCCCTCTGGAATCAGCTCCTGGCAGAGCTGGCAGAAGTAGGAGGCCAGAGCCAGCCGCTCCATATCCTGGCGGATGGCAAAGAAAATGGTTTCCGTCTCCGCCCGGTCCACAAAGGTGCGCTCCCGGTTCCGGAAGAGCTGGAAGGCGGAGTAAGAAAGCTGCTCGGTGGCGGAGGACATGGCCCCTTTTTGGCGTCGGGCCCCCCTGGCGTAGGCGGTCACCACCCCCAGGTCCTCGGTGAGGAGCACCACCAGCCGGTCATGCTCCTCCAAGTTTTTGGCCGAGAGCACCACCGCCCTGGTCCCAAGCTGCATCCTTCTCCTCCTCCCCAGGGACAAGCCCTTCCACCGGGGTGCGGCGGCTATACCCCGCTGCGCTCCGGTACTCCAGATAATCGGAGATCAGACCGGTCCTGCAAAACTGTTCCCAGCGTTCCCGCTCCCGCTGTTCCATCTTGGCACCTCCCTGCTGGGCGATGGGCAATCGCCCCTCTTTACCCTACAGTTTGCGCCCCGGAAAAGGAGGTTATCAGTGGGAAATGCCGGTGGCTTTTCCAAAAATTTCGGCGTGCCGCCGTGTCACGCCCTACACGGCCCTGTGGGCCTTACTCTCCTAAGAAAGCAAAAACTACTGCCTGGAGTCCCAAATTACCGTTTTTCTTGCCGTTGCGGCGTGCCGCCGTGTCGCACCCTGTATTCCCCTCACAGCACGGTAATCTCTCCGTTGTCCTCTGGGGGAAGATCTTCTGGGGCAGCCTCTTCCCTGGCGCCCTCATCCTCTTCGGAAAGAAGCGGCGCCTCCCCCTGGCTGGCAGCCTCCGGTTCTTCTTTACCAGCAGCCTTGGCCGCCTGCTTCTCCGCCCGAAGGGCCTCCCTTTCGGCCCGTTTGGCGGCTCGCTCCGCCTTCTTGCGCTCCCGCTCCTCCCGGATGGGGCGGTTCTTCTCCTCACTGCGGCGGGCGGCCTCGTGGAGGAACCACATATTTACAAAGCCCACAATGGCCCCGATGATACAGATAGCCGCCACCCCGTAGTAAAAAAGCACCAAGGGCGGCTTTGCCGAGACGGCGTAAACCGCCACCCCCAGCCCTACCACCCCCAAGGCGGTATTGACGACGGTGGTAACGGTCACCCACAGCTGCAACATAATTGACTTCCTCCCAATTTTGACACCTTGGCGAATGTCCAAGTCTCCAGACACACCCCCACCGCCCCACACCAGCATAAAGCCGGGCAGAGGGGTGCGGCGGTGGCACGCCGCTTACCGGAACCCCAGGTTCCGCAGCTGGAACTCGCTGCTCTTCCAGGCCTCACGGGTCTTCACCCGGCACTGGAGATTGACCCGGACCCCCAAAAAGGATTCCATATCCTGCCGGGCCTCGGAGGCGATGGCCTTAAGCATCTGCCCTCCCTTGCCGATGATCATGCCCTTATGCCCGTCCCGCTCGCAGTAAATCATGGCGGAAATATCGGTGATAGGCCCCCCATCCCGGCAGCTTTCCGCCGGGCGGTCCTTCATCTCCTCCACCACCACCGCCACCCCGTGGGGTACCTCCTCCCGCAGATGGGTAAGGAGCTTTTCCCGAATCAGCTCGGCACAGATAACCCGCTCCGGCTGGTCGGTGAGGGCGTCGTCCGGGAAGAAATGAACCCCCTCCTGGGCGCTCTCCAGCAGGATGGAAAGAAGCTCCTCCACCCCCTCCCCGGTGAGGGCGCTGATAGGGACAATATGGGAAAAATCGTAGGCCGCCCCCAGGGCCGCCAGCTTGGGGAGCAGCGTCTCCTTCTGCTCCACCGTGTCCACCTTGTTTACCACAGCCACGGCGGGCAGACGCAGCTTCCGGAAGTTTTCCACCAGCTCCACATCTGCCTTGGAAAGCTCCGGCCCCGGCTCGGTGACCAGCACCGCCAGGTCCACATCCGCCACCGAATCCTTCACCTGCTTCACCATGTACCGGCCCAGGGCATCCTTGGCCTTCAAAAGGCCGGGGGTATCAATAAACACCAGCTGGGTCTCCCCTTTGGTGAGGACGCCGGTGATTCGGGTGCGGGTGGTTTGGGGCTTTTGGGTGACGATGGCTACCTTCTCCCCCACCAGGCGGTTCAGGAGGCTGCTTTTGCCGGCGTTGGGCTTGCCCACCAGGGCGATAAAAGCGGTACGGGTGCTGCTCATATCCATCCTCCCCTCAGCTGGGTATCCGGGGCATGGTGTAGGACACATCCCTGGTCAGTCCCAGCCGCTCCAGCACTTCCTCTTCCTTTTCCCGCATCAGGGCAGCGGCAAGGCCCCCCGCCTCGTGGTCGTACCCTAGAAGGTGAAGCATGGAATGGACGGTGAGGAAGCCTATCTCCCGCTGGAGGGTATGCCCGTAGAGCTCCGCCTGCTCCACCGCCTTTTCCACTGAAATAACGATGTCTCCCAGGACGCTGGCTCCGGTCTCCAGGTTGACGTCGTAGACCCCGTTTTCCCCCATGGGAAAGGAGAGCACATCGGTGGGGATGTCCTTGTCCCGGTGGTCCCGGTTCAGCTCCCGAATCTGGGCATTGTTGAGGAAGCTGACGCTCACCTCCACATTCCCCGCAAAGTCCTCCATCCGCAAAACGGCATTGCAGCAGCGGCGAATCAGCAGGCGTATCCCTGTAGGGATTTTTACCTCCTTCTGCCGGTTTGTGATATGCACCTTTACCTTGTCCACATAAACTGCCCCCTTTATCGCGTCTTCTGTCTACTTTCTTTCTCGGTACTCTCGGTACTCCTCACGCCGGGCGGGAGCGCTCCTTTCCCGGTTTCCCCGGCGGCTGTCGCTGTAGTATTTTTCGTAGGCCCGGATGATATCCTGCACCAGCTTATGGCGCACAACATCCTTTTCGGTAAACTGGATGATGGCAATGTCCTCCACCCCCCGCAGGATTTTGGCGGCCTCCACCAAACCGCTGCGCCGGGCGTCGGGAAGGTCGATTTGGGTGACGTCCCCGGTAATCACCGCTTGGGAGCCCGCCCCCAGGCGGGTGAGGAACATCTTCATCTGTTCCGGGGTTGTGTTCTGGGCCTCGTCCAGGATGATAAAGCTGTCGTCCAGGGTCCGCCCCCGCATATAGGCCAGGGGGGCCACCTCGATGTTCCCCCGCTCCTGGTACTTCTGGAAATTTTCCGCCCCCAGCATATCAAAGAGGGCGTCGTAAAGGGGCCGCAGGTAGGGGTCCACCTTGTTTTGGAGGTCGCCGGGCAGGAAGCCCAGCTTCTCCCCCGCCTCCACCGCCGGCCGGGTGAGGATGATTCGATTGACGTTGTGGGCCCGGAAGGCCTTCACCGCCATAGCCACCGCCAGGTAGGTCTTGCCGGTGCCTGCCGGCCCGATGCCGAAGGTGACGGTGTTTTGGCGGATGGCGTCCACATATCCCTGCTGGCCCAATGTCCGGGCCTTTAGGGGTTTCCCCTTGGCGGTGATGCAGATGACATCCCGGTTCAGGGACTGGACCTCCTGCTCCTTGCCCTCCTCCACCAGGGAAGCCACATACCGGATGTTCTGGCTGGTAAGCTCCTCCCCCTGCTCCACCATGCTGAGGAGACCTTCGATGCAGCGGACGGCGTTCATCACCGATTCCGCCTCGCCGCTCACCTTCAAATCGGTGCCCCGGAAAAGGACAGTCACACCGTAGGTCTGCTCGATTTGATGGATATTCTCGTCCCGGCTGCCAAAGAGGGTGAGGGCGTGCTCCATCCGCTCAATATTGATAATCTGTTCCACCATAGGGTACATTTCTCCTTCGCGCTCTGGGTACATACTATAAAAAATTTATTTTATCTAGTGTACCATATTTCTGTAAAAAAAACTATGAATTTTTCATAAAATTTTCCACCAAAAAGCCGCTGAAAGCACCGCACAATTCACAGCTGGCGAAGGGAGACCTCCAGGATTATGTAGTATTGCCTTTACTTTCCCCTGGGGATCGGGTACAATGGGAAAAACGCAACACGCTGCAAAGGAGAGAATGCCATGAATCCTTCCAAAGTCTACTATACCGACCTCCATGTGCACGGGAATACCAACCTTCTGCGGAAGCTGGAAAAGCTCATCCGCGCCGCCGGCATCGAAAACATTGATTTCGCCAACCGCTTCACCGCTCTGAAGCTCCACTTTGGGGAAGAAGGAAATCTGGCCTACCTTCGCCCCAATTATGTGAAGGTGGTGGCCGATGTGGTGAAGAGCCTGGGAGGTGTCCCCTTCCTCACCGATTGCAACACCCTCTATGTGGGCAGCCGTAAAAACGCCATCGACCACCTGGACGTGGCGGCCCTCCATGGCTTCGGCCCCCTCACCACCGGCTGTCAGGTCATCATCGCCGATGGCTTAAAGGGCACCGACGAGATTCTGGTTCCGGTGCCCTGCGGTGAGTATGTGCAGGAGGCAAAAATCGGCCACGCCATTATGGATGCGGATATTATCATCTCGGTAAACCACTTTAAGGGCCACGAGCAGGCGGGCTTTGGCGGAGCGCTGAAGAACCTAGGGATGGGCTGTGGCAGCCGGGCCGGCAAGATGGAGCAGCACGCCAGCGGCAAGCCCCATGTGCTGGAGAAGCTTTGCACCGGCTGCCGGGCCTGCGTCCGCCAGTGCGCCCACGACGCCATCACCTACGGCAGGAACGGCAAGGCGGCCATCGACCACGGAAAATGCGTGGGGTGCGGCCGCTGCCTGGGGGCCTGCAACTTTGACGCCATCAATCCCCCCAGCGACCACAGCTGCGACATCCTTTGCAAAAAGATGGCGGAGTACGCCTGGGCGGTGCTGGAGGGACGGCCCCACTTCCACATCAGCCTGGTTATCGACGTCTCCCCCTTCTGCGACTGCCATGGGGAAAACGACATCCCCCTTATCCCCGATGTGGGCTTCTTCGCCTCCTTCGACCCGGTGGCCCTGGACCAGGCCTGTGCCGACGCCTGCAACAAGATGCCTCCCATGGCCGGCAGCGTCATCCAGGATAGCGACCCTGCGGCGGACCGCTTCGCTTCTGCCTTCCCGGAGACCCGGTGGCAGGTCTGCCTGGAGCACGCGGAAAAGCTGGGCGTCGGCTCCCGCGCCTACGAGCTGGTAACGGTGAAGTAACAGCCGCCTTTTCGGGAAACAAAGAAAAGAACCTTCCGGCCCCTGGGGAACATCTCTCTTGGGAGCCGGAAGGCTTTTTTTGTTTCTGTTTCTTCAGGGAGTGGCCGAACTGTGCATTTTTTGCGGCTGTTTCTTTATCCCGCTGGCTTTCGTTTTGCACCTGCTGTCAGATAAATAGGCCGTTCTTCTTTTTGTTTCTTTTTCTTCTTTCGTAAGAAGAAAAAGAAAGCGAGGCCGGGCGGCAGCCCAGATTGGCATAGGGCATTCCCTTTCTTCACGCCCCGCAAGCGGCGCGGAACTCGGTCCAGGCCTTGTTGTGGGCCTCCTCGGCGGCGGCGGAGACGGTCTGCACCATCTCCCCGCCGGTGATGCCCTCCGGCAGGGTCAAAAACTCCCGGTAGGCCTCGTTGATTTTCTCATCCGCCGCCTTGTTGGTGCAGTAGTAGCCCATGTACTCAAAGCACTGGGCGGAAACCTCCGGCCGGAGGATGTAGTCGATAAACTGGTAGGCCGCCTCCGCGTTAGGGGCCTTGGAGGGGATAAAGGTTCCAATGATGCCAAAGCCCACCCCCTCCTTGGGGTAGACCACCCGGAGGTCCGGGTTCTGGAGCTTCGCCAGGGTCACCTGGGAGGTGTACATCACCGCAGCCCCCACCTCCCCGCTCAGGAGGTCGTCCTGGAGGTTGTCGTTTTTAATAAGGCGGATGTTAGGGGCCAGCTCCAGCAGCTTTTGGCCGGCGGCCTGGATGACGGCGGTGTCCTCGGTGTTGTAGCTTTCCCCCATCACCTTCAGGGCCATGCCGTTTATCACCCGGTAGTTGCCAATCACCGCCAGGTTATCCTTCAGGGAGGGGTCCCACAGGTCGGCGTAGCCGGTAATCTCCTTCTGAATCCGGGCGGGGTCGTAGACAATGGTCTGCACTCCGGAGCCGTAGGGGACGGTGTACTCGTTATTGGGGTCGAAGAACTGCCCCTGATATACCGGGTTGATGTTCCCCCAGCCGGAGAGCTTTTTGGTGTCCAGCTTCTGGGCCAGCCCCTCGGCAATTACCGTTTCGATGATGTAGTCGTCGGCGATGACCACATCGTAGTCCCCGCCGCCTGCCGCCTCCAGCCGGGCCAGCATATTCTCGTCGGTATCAAAGTTCGCGTAGTTGATGGTGATGCCGGTCTCCTTGGTGAACGCCTCCAGCACCTCCGGGGGAAACATCCCCTCCCAGGTGTAGAGGGTCATGGTCCCGCCGCCGGGGGCCTTGCCGCACCCCACTGCCAGTGCCAGGACCAAAACCAGGGCCAAAGCCGCCGCGAGGATCTTCTTCATAGGTCATACCTCCTGCTTTCTCACTTTTTCCTTTGTTTTATCTCACTCACCCGTCCGACTTCCGGGGCCGGCCGATCCACTGGGAAAGAAGCACCAGCAGGATGGTAGCCAGAAGCATCAGGGTGCAAAGGGCGTTGATTTCCGGGGTGACGCCGAATTTAATCTGGGAGTAAATCTTGATGGGGAGGGTGTTCACCTTCACCCCGGTGACGAAGATGCTGATAATAACGTCGTCCATGCTCATGGCGAAGCTCAGCAGCATCCCGGAAAGGATGGCGGGGGTGATGAGGGGGAGGGTGACGTCAAAAAAGACCCGCGCCTCCCCGGCACCCAGGTCTCTGGCCGCCTCCGCCAGGGAAGGATCCAGCCCCGCCAGGCGGGCCTTTACCAGCATAAAGACATAGGGAATGCAGAAGGCGGTGTGGCCGATGACCAAGGTGGTCATGCCGAAGGGCAGCCCCAGCAGGGAGAAAAAGGCCATAAACACCATCCCCAGGATGATTTCCGGAATCATAATAGGCAGGGTGGAAAGATACTCGATGGCCCCTTTGGTGCGGCTGCGGAGCCGGTGCATCCCCACCGCCCCCAGGGTGCCGATGACCGCCGCCCCCAGGCAGGAGAGGGCAGCCAGGATAAGGCTGTTGCCCAAAGCCTCAAAAATGGCGGCATCCCGCAGCAGCACCTTGTACCACCGCAGGGAAAAGCCCTCCCACACCGAGCTTAGCCGCCCATCGTTGAAGGAATAGATTGCCACCAGCAGAATGGGCAGGTACATCAGCACCAGAATCAGGGCAAGGTAAAGATTTGGCAGCTTTTGGCGGTTCCTCATAGCAGCCCCTCCAATTCCTTTACATGGGCCACCCGGCGGTAAAACCAAATCAGCAGGCTGGTAAGGAGCATCAGCACCACGCTGAGGGCCGCGGCGAAGGGCCAGTTATGAGCCTGGGTCAGCTGGTCCTGGATAACGCTGCCCACCAGCACCACCTTGTTGCCCCCCAGGATATCCGCGATGAAGAAAAGGCCCATGGAGGGGATGAAGGTGAGGATCACCCCGGAGAGAAGCCCTGGCAGGGTGAGGCGGAAGGTGACGGTAAGGAAGGCCGCCGGGGCGGAGGCTCCCAGGTCTCTGGCCGCCTCCACCAGGCTCCAGTCCATCTTTTCGGCGCTGGAGTAAACCGCCAGAATCATAAAGGGCAGCAGCGCGTAGACCATCCCCGCCACCACCGCCGGATAGGTGTACAGCATCCGCAAGGGGGAATCGGTGAGGCCCAGGCCCATCAGCAGCTGGTCCAGCGCCCCGCCGGAGCGGAGAATGACAATCCAGCCGTACATACGGATGAGGGAGCTTGTCCAAAAGGGAATCATCAGCGCCAGCATGGCGGCCTGCTTCCACCGCCCCCGGAGCTTCGCCATAAAGTAGCCGAAGGGATAGCCGATGAGGGCGATGAGGAGGGTGCTGGTGACAGCCAGCCGGAAGGATTCCACAAAGGTCCGCAGGTAGACCGGGGCCAGGATATTTTTGTAATTTTCCAGGGTCAGCTGGCCTGTAACCCCCCATACCTCCGCCCGCCGGAGGAAGCTGAGAACCAGCATATACACCAGCGGTCCCAGCACAAAGACCAGGGTGAAGAGATAGAGGGGCAGGGCCATCAGCCAGGCGGGCCCTTGCTTTTTCAGCGTTTTTGGCTTCATGTCCCGTCCTCCTCCACCACTGTGGCGGCCTGGGGCTCCCAGGAAAGAAGGACTTTTTCCTCCGGGTGCAAATCCAGGTCGATGCCGTGGCGGCTAGCCACCACTTCCTCCCCTTGGGCCAGGGCAAAGGTGATGCGCAGCATCCCCCCGGCAAAGCTCTTTTCCTTCACCACCGCTTGGATGCCATCCCCCTGGGCGCCGCTGGCAGCCATTCGCTCAAACCGCAGCTGCTCGCTGCGAACCGCCAGGGATACCGCCGCCCCGTCGGGACAATGACACTCCCCCGGCAGAAAGGGGAGCGAGCCCCCCGGCGTTTCCAGGCGTGTCTCTTCCCCGCTCCGCCGGGCCACCCCCCGGATGACGTTGGCGCTGCCCACAAACCGGGCCACAAAGGCGGTGCGGGGGTGGTCGTACACCTCCCCCGGCGTCCCAATCTGCTCAAAGCGGCCCTCCCGCATCACCACAATGCGGTCGCTCATGTTCAGGGCCTCCTCCTGGTCGTGGGTGATGTAGAGGAAGGTGACCCCCAGCTTTTTCTGAAGGCGCTTCAGCTCCACCTGCATCTGGCGGCGCAGCTGAAGGTCCAGGGCCCCCAGGGGCTCGTCCAGCAGCAGCACCCTGGGCCGCCCCGCCAGCGCCCTGGCGATGGCTACCCGCTGCCGTTGCCCGCCGGAAAGCTCCGAGGGCATCCGCTTTTCGTACCCGGCCAGCTGCACCAGCTCCAAAAGCTCCTGGGCGCTCCTCTGCTGCTCCTCCTTTGGGACCTTTTTCAGCCGCAGGCTGTAGGCCACGTTCTGCTCCACCGTCATGTGGGGGAAGAGGGCGTAGCTCTGAAAAACGGTGTTTACATCCCGCTTGTTGGGGGCCAGGGCGGTGACGTCCCGGCCCTCCAGCAGCACCGCGCCGCTGTCCGGCTCCTCTAGACCCGCAATAATTCGCAGGGTTGTGGTCTTGCCACAGCCGCTGGAGCCCAGGAAGGTGATAAACTCCCCCTGGCGGATGTCGATGCTGATTCCCCGCAGCACCTGGGTATCTCCAAAGGATTTGGTGATATTTTGGAGGCGGAGGATAAAGTTGTCGTTCATTTTTAATCACCTTAACCATTAAGTATATAAATAATCGGATACAATGACCCGACTTCGCTGTGAATTTTGGGAACCTGTGGCAATTATAGTGCCTTTCTGCCCACCTGTCAATCCCTATTGTTTCGGGCGCTGGTTCAGCACCTCTTCCCGGATATACCGGAAGGTGGCCTCCTCCCCCTGCTCCCGGAGGAGCAAAAGCAGGCGCTCCAGCAGCTCCTGGCTTTCCGGGTGCAGAAGATAGTGCTCCCGGCTGCGTTGGTAGTATTCCCAGGGGGAAGCATCGGTATAAGCGGCCCCCTGGTAGGTCTTGCTGGCGGCCATTCGGTCGCAGAACATCTCCACCACGTATTTTTCCGGCATCCGGCAGCCTACCAGGGCGTGGTCTCCGGCGGGGCTGTAGTCAATCCAGTATTCCAAATGGTGCTTATTGCGCCCCTTGTGGTGGAGCCAGGCGGCACTGTATCCCTTTTCCAGCCGCTCCGCTTCGTTGGGGCTGTGGTCCCCCTGGTAATACTTCGCCCCCACCAGGAATTCCACCGGGGTGTATTTGGAAAGGTCGTGACAAAGACCCTGGCGGTAAAGCCCCACTGCAAAGCAGGCTTTGCGCACCAGCCGCCGGTGGCGGTTCACCGTCCGCAGATGTTCCAGCCACTTCACGCCGTTGCCCCCTTTTCCCTTCCCCACTAAAGATTTATACTTTTCTAGTATACCACATTTTTCCCAGGAAGCAAGATTTTTTCCAAAGGGGGAGTAGCCAAACACGCGTTTTATGCCAATCTGGGCTGTCGCCCAACCCCGCCTTCTTTTTCTTCTTGCAAAAGAAGAAAAAGAAGCAAAAAGAAGAATGACAAAAGGGGCCAATAACATAGCAAATTTAATAAAAAATCTGCGTGATTTGGACACTCCCTCCAAAGGAGGAGTTCTCCCCTCTCTGGAAAGGCCCTATCCCGCATATCCCCCGGCGGACAGGCATATCCTTTACCAATTGGGAACAGGAAGGAGAAATGAGCGGATGTTTGTTGTGCTGACCATCCAGCGGGAGGAAAAAGGGCTGCTGGTCCGGGCCGGGGAGTGGCTGCGGGGGCCGCTGGAGGTGCGGCGGCGGAGCTTTCTGGGCAACGGATACTACCATATCATCGACCACACCGGGGGCCGCCCCCACTGGGAGCTGCTTTCCAGGGCGGTGGGTAAGGCCGCTACCCGGCTGGTGCTCGCCGGGGAGGAGGAGCCTCCACAGGGGAGCGGCCTGCGACCCTACGACCCCTCTATCTTCGCCGGGCGGATGACCGCCATGGCAGGGGTGCAGCTGCTGCGGGAGATGGGGGAGGCTGGGCGGCGAGCCACCGTGGCTTTGGTGGATGAGGACGGGCTTTTCTCCTGGTGCGCCGGGGAGCTGGCCCGGCAGTGCGCCCTTTTGCGGGTGTACACCCGCCGTCCGGACCGGTATGCCGCCCTCTGCCGGGAGCTGATGGAGGGGCTGGGGGCCTCTCTGCTCCTTACCGACGGACCGGAGGGGCTGGGGGACTGTCTCTTTGCCGTCTCCCCCGCCCCCACCGGGGTTTGGAAGCTGCCCATGCCTGTGCTGACGGTGGACCACAGCGGCATCCAGGGGCGGCCCACCCTCAACCGCCTGGAGCCGGCCCTCCCGCCGGAGCTGCTGGAGCAGCTGCCCCCTGGGGTAAGCCTTCCCCTCTTCCTGGGGGCGGCCTGGGAAACCGGGCTGCGCCGGTTCCCCCTGGATATGGGGCTTCGCTCCTGCCGGGCGGACGGACGGCTGGTAGATTTTTCCCAGGCCTCCTCCCTCCTCTCCCTCTCCGGTAAGACTTGACATAAAGAGGGAAAATACATATAATATTAGGCATTGCATCACACCGGTTTCTGGAATATCTTTTATGAAAAAGGAGTATGGGGCGTTATGGCACAAGAGATCCTTCTGACCGCGGAGGGCTACGAGGAGCTGAAAAACGAACTCCAGCAGCTCAAAACCGTCAAGCGCACGGAGCTGGCGGAGAAAATCAAAACCGCCAGAGGCTTCGGCGACCTTTCTGAAAACAGCGAATACGATGAGGCGAAGAACGAGCAGGCCATTGTGGAGGCCCGCATCCTCACCCTGGAGGAGCAGCTGAAGGTGGTTCGGGTGGTGGACAGGACCGCCCTTGACAAGGATGTGGTGAACATCGGCTCGGTGGTAAAACTCCTGGATTGCCGCTTCAACGAGGAATTGGAGTACCGCATCGTCAGCAGCGTGGAGGGCGGCAGCGCCAGCAATACCCTTACAGACAAATCCCCGGTGGGGGAAGCTGTCATGGGCCACAAGGCTGGCGAGACGGTGGAGGTCCATGCCCCCAAAGGCGTCTTCTCCCTCAAGATTCTGGAGATCCACAACTAAATACGGCATCAACCCGTCTTGGGAGTCGCTTTGCGGAAAAGTGGCTCCCAAACTTTTTACCCCGCCCCTTGTCACAGCTTCCGCCTGGTTCCGTCTAATTTTAAAGGAGGTGTTTTTATGAACAAAAAGATCAATGAAGAGCCGTCCGTTTTAATTGGACAAGCTACCGCCGGGGATAAGGCGGCGCTGGAAACGGTGCTGGCCAGCATACAGGATTTAGTCTTTAACCTGTCCCTGCGGATGCTTGGCACCTTCCACGATGCGGAGGATGCCTCCCAGAACATCTTGCTGAAGGTTATGACCCACCTGTCCTCCTTTAAGGGGGAAAGCGCCTTCACCACCTGGGTATTTCGCATTGCGGTGAACCATCTCAAGGACTACAAAAAGCACATGTTCGCGCAGTTTCCCCTGAGCTTTGAGTTCTACGGGGATGACATCCGCAACGGGAAGGCCCAGGATGTCCCCGACCTGACCCAGGATGTGGAGAAATCCATCCTGGCCCAGGAGCTAAAGCTATCCTGTACAAATGTAATGCTCCAGTGCCTGGAGCCGGAAAGCCGGTGCGTTTTTATCCTTGGCACCATGTTCCAGGTGGATAGCCGCATCGCCGGGGACATTCTGGGCATCACCCCGGAGGCCTATCGCCAGCGGCTTTTCCGGGTGCGCAAAAAGATGGCGGATTTTCTTTCGGAGTACTGCGGTGAATATGGGAAGGGCTCCTGCCGTTGCATCAACCGGGTCAACTACGCCATTCAGAACCGCCGCATCGCTCCCCACCAGCTGGATTTCACCACCGCCAAGCCCAGCTGCGTCGCCATGGAGGTGACGGCGGCTATGGAGGAGATTGACGGTTATTCCCAGCAGTTTTCCTTCTGCCGTATGTACCAGTCCACCGAGGGGCTTAAAAAGATGATCCGGGATTTCCTGAACAGCCCGGCCTTTTCCACCGTTGCAAAAGCATAGAAGGGGGTAAAAAAATGAGCACGCAGATGATTCTGGGCTATCTCACCAGCCTAAGCGCCAACAACAATCGGGAATGGTACCACACCCACAAGGCCGAATACCAGGCGGCCAACGCGCAGTTTGAGGAGCTGGTGCAGTCCCTCATTCTTCGGATTGGGGAATTTGATACCAGCGTTCTTGGTCACGCCCCCAAGGAGTTGACCTTCAAGCTGGTGCGGGATACCCGCTTCAGCCACGATAAATCCCCCTATAATCCCGCATTTCGGGCACATATCTCCTCCATGGGCAAGCTGCCCGTCCCGGTGGGTTACTATTTGATGCTTAAGCCAGGCGGTCAGTCCTTCCTGGGCGGCGGCCTGTTCGCTGATATGTTCAAGGAGGCCACCCAAATGGTGCGGGACTACATCGCGGCGCATGGCAGCGAATGGGAGGCAGTCATCACCGCCCCGGCTTTCCAGCAGCATTTTTCTGTCCATGGGACGGCGCTGAAAAATGTTCCGGCTGGATACGAAAAGGAGCATCCCCAGGCCGAATATCTAAAGTACAAAAGCTGGTATCTGGAGTATCCCATCCGGGATGAGGAGCTGGCCGATGACAGCCTCTTTTTGTCCAAGGCGGTGGAGATGTTCCATTTGATGAAGCCGTTTAACGATTACCTGAACCGGGCGCTTGCAGGCTTCCAAATGCCCCAGCGGTAAATTTGTGCTTAAATTTCACATGGATAAAGGGCGGCGCCTCCTTTAACGAAGCGCCGCCCTTAAATATGGTTTTTGGACTGAAAGTCCCGCTGGTTATCAGGTCACAATCTTGGTATGCTCGTCGTTGCCGTCGTCCTCGTAGACCAAGAACTCCTTAATGCGCAGGAAGATTTTCTCGTTGCCGTAGAGCTTATCGTAGCTATGGCTATCGGCAATGACCCGCACCTGGACGCCGTTGATGTCCACCCGGCAGTCGTTGACGTCGCCCATGTAGAACATGGAGGAGATGCGGCCCTCCAGGTCGCCGGAATCCAGGGAAAGGTCGATGTTCTCCGGACGGACCGCCACCACCACCTTGCCGGTGCGGGGACCGTCGTAGGCCAGGGACTGGCCCAGACCGGTGAGCTCGATGCGGCCGCTTTTCACCTCGCCCTTGATGAAGTTGATTTTGCCCAGGAAGTCCGCCACAAACTGGTTGGCCGGGTTGCGGTAAATCTCGATGGGGGTGCCAATCTGCTGGATGACGCCCCGGTTGATGACGATGACCCGGTCGGACATAGCCATGGCCTCCGACTGGTCGTGGGTGACGTAGACAACAGAGATACCAAAATTCTTTTGAATCTCCTTGATTTCAAAGCGCATGCTCTCCCGGAGCTTGGCGTCCAGGTTGCTGAGGGGCTCATCCAGCAGCAGCAGCTTGGGCTCCGCCACCAGGGCGCGGCCCAGGGCCACCCGCTGCTGCTGCCCGCCAGAAAGCTGGCTGGGGATGCGCTGGGCGTACTGGCTCAGGTGCACCGCCTCCAGAATCCATTCCACCTTCTGCTTGATGACGGCCTTATCCAGCTTTTTAATCTTCAGGGGATAGGCCACATTGTCAAAGACCGTCATATGGGGCCAGACGGCGTAGGACTGGAAGACCATGCCAATATCCCGCTTTTCCGGGGGAACAAAGGTCTTTTCGGAGCTGACCACTCGGCCGTCGATGCTGATCTCGCCGGAGGTGGGCTTTTCAAACCCGGCAATCATCCGCAGCATGGTGGTCTTGCCGCAGCCGGAGGGACCCAGCAGGGTGATAAATTCTTTATCCTGGAAAACCTCGTTGAACTCCTTCAGCACCACAACGTCGCCGAAGGCCTTTGTCACTTGCTTGATGGTGATGGTAGACACAGTTGATTACCCCCTTTGTCAGATAGAGAACTCGCCGCCGGTGAGCTTGTTCAGCAGCCAGTTGGCGAAGATGACCAGCAGCAGGATGGCGGTAGCCAAGGCCGCGGCGGTCTGCTGGCTGTGGAAGGTCTGGTAGGTGAACAGCTCAATACCCAAAGTCTTGGTGTAGGTGGAGTAGAGAAGGGTGGACATGGTCAGCTCATAGAAGCAGGGCATAAAGATGAGGAACCAGCCTGCCACCACCGAGGGGGCGATAAGCGGAATGGTCACATCCTTGAAGCTGCGCACCCAGCTGGCGCCGGAGATAAGGGACGCCTCCTCCAGGGAGGGGTGGATCTGGCTCATGGCGGAAACCACCGTCCGCATCCCCATCAGCAGGTATTTGATGAGATAGGCCACAATCATAATCCACATGGTGTTGTAGATATTGATGCCAAAGCGCCCGGACATGGTCATAATAAGGCCCAAGGCGATAACCACGCTGGGGGTGCCGCTGCCCAGGGTAATGAGGAAATCCGGCACACTCTTGAACTTGACACGGGTCCGCTGGAGCAGGTAGGCCATGACACAGGAGATGAGGATGCCGATGGTGGCCGACAGCGCCGCGTAGGCCAGAGAGTGGAAGGCGGAATTGAGGATGGATTCACGGGTGACCACCCGCTCCCAGAACCGGAGAACGAAGTTATCGGTGACCAGCTTCCCATCTGCAAAGGAGAGGAGAGGCTTGCCAAGGTTCTTTGTAAAGGAGGTGGTAGCCACCGAGAAGAAGGGGATAATCACCACAATCAGGGCAAAGAGCACTACCAGCAGGGTGATGGGAATGCGCCACCGGCCCAGGTCCACGATGTTGGGACGGGTGGACTTGCCGGAAACGGTGATGTACTGCTTTTTGCCCACCACAAAGTTACTGACATACAGCACCACGTTGGCAATGACCATCAGGAACACCGCCAGGGTAGTGGCGTCGGTGAGGCCCTCCTGGTTGCCGATGCTCACAAAGTCGATGATGCGGGTGGTGACGGTATGCACCTGACCAGGCGCCCCGATGATGGAGGGGATGCCGTAGCAGGAGCCTGCGGAAACGAACACCAGCAGGGCCGCCGCCACAATGCTGGGGGCCATCATCGGCAGGGTGATGGTCCACAGGGTCTTGAGGGGGCTGGCGCCGGATATCTTGGAGGCCTCTTCCAGGGACGGATCCATCTTCTCCATAGCGCGGGAGATGGTGATGAAGGCGTAGGGGTAATAGAAGGAGGTAAGAACCCACACCAGGCCGCCCACTGTGTAGATATCAAAGGGGTTTTCGGCCAGGTGGAGGAGATTTTTCAGAAATACATTGAGGGTGCCCACCGAGGGGTTCAAAAGGCGAAGCCACGCCATAGCCCCAACGTAGGGGGGCACCATATAGGTGGTGACGAAAAGGGTGCGGAAAAACTTTTTGCCGTACAGATTGGTGCGGCCCACCAGCCAGGCCAAAGGAAAGGCGATCAACACCCCCAGGACCATCGAGCTGGTGGCGGTGACGACGGTATTCCGCAGGGCGGTCCAGTTCATGGGGTAGGTGTACACCCGCTGGAAGGCGTGGATGGAGAAGCCCCCATCCGCAGTGAAGGCGCGGATGACCAAATAGAGCATGGGGAGGACTTCAAAGATCATCAGAAAGGCCACAATGGCGATGATGATCACCCATTTGACATCGAGGTAGAACCGCTTTTCCTTGACGGCGGGTTCGCTGCCGGGGGAATTGACGGCGGTCACTGCAGCCATTAGAATCACTCCTTTTTCTGTCCAGGGAAGATAAAGAAGGGGCGGGGTGCTACCGCGAAGCTACACCGCGGCAGCACCCCGCTTCCTATGTTTCTATCCTGTTAGGGTGCTGAGCAAGCTCGTATTACTTTTCAGGGATGGTGACGTTCTCCTGGAACTTGGTGCGGATCTCATCTCTCTGCTGGAAGCAGTTTTCCCAGTTCACAGGCAGGGTGTTCTTGAGAATCTCGCTGGTGGCAATGGCGTCATAGGGAGGCTCCGGATAGCCGCTGACAACCGAGTGCATCCAGCCGGCCACGATGTTCTTCTGACCCTCGTTGGAAAGGAACCAATCGGTGATGGCCTGGCAGGCAGCGATGTTGTTGTTGGCGTTCTTGCCATCGGCGATGGTCATAATGGTGGAGGGAATAACGATGGTGCCATCGGTGGGATAGATAACCTCCAGCTGAGAGTCGTCCTCCTCACGCTTTTTCAGGATGGATTCCTCCAGGATCATGATGACGTCGCACTCGCCGGTCTCCAGCTTGGTGCAGGCCACGCCGCCGGATTCCACCATGACGCCCTGCTTGCCCAGAGCCTCGAAATACTCGTAGCCGTACTTGTCCTTCAGGGCGGTGACGGCCGCCATAGCGGTACCGGAGGTGAGGGGGTTGCTCATGGAGATCTTGCCCTTGACCGCCTCGTTGTAGGCGAAATCATAGAAGCTGTTGGGGATCTCATCCTTGTTCTTCAGTTCGGGGTTGTAGGCCAGAACCATGTTGCAGATACGCACAGGGTACCAGAAGCCTTCCTTGTCGTACTCAAAGGCCAGGTTGGCGGCAGCGGGGGTGACATAGGGCTCCAGCCAGCCGCCCTCTTTCAGCTCCAGGGAGTAGGCGGGCTCGGCCACCATCAGCATATCGCAGGAGAGCTTGCCGGTCTCAATCTCAGCGGCGACCTTGGTTTGCAGGGTACCGGTACCGCCGTAGAAGAATTCGATATCGCACTTGGGGAAAGCCTTTTTCAGCTCAGGCTTAAGGGCCTCGATGATGTCCTCGTACATGGAGGTGTAGATCAGCACCTTGCCAGAGACCTCCGCAGGGGTGGGCTCGGTGGGAGCGGAGCCGCCACCACCGGACGGTGCGGGAGCGGGCTCGTTGCCGCCGCCGCAGCCAGCCAGCATGGTCACTGCCATCGTCAGGGCCAACATCCCGGCCAGGAATCTTCTCTTCAACATAGTCTCTTTTCCTCCTTAAAAATGGATTTGCTCCGCCGCAGCCGGCGGGTCAGTACAAGGGGAACGGGGCAGGCGGATGGGCATCTTTTGCAAAAAATCATCCGTTTTTCCTACATTTCCTATTTTAATTCACAAATAATTCATTCAATTTGCATAAATGTTTCACAAATGTATCATTTCTCTCCGCAGTTCGGTAAGGATACACAAGGAAAAACCTGGTGCTTTGGTGATTCTAACCAATAGCCTTTTGGGAAGTTCCAGGATTTTGGCCGGAAGATATACAGTGAAAATATAGTGGCAACAAAAGTTGACGCAAGGCCCTCTCCCCGTTAGAATTGGGTACAACAACCGGTTCAAACCTTTTGCCTATGCCCCTTGCGCAGGGGGATGAAAGGAGATTTTTTATATGAACCAGAGAAGAATGGCGGCCGCGGCCCTCGCGGCAATGATGGCCCTGATGATGCTGGCTGGCTGCGGCGGCGGTTCCGCCAACGGCGGCAGCGCCAAAACCTTTACGGTGGGAATGGAGTGCAACTACGCCCCCTTTAACTGGACCCAGGTGGAGGGTGACGACTATTCGGTGGCCCTGGAAGGCGCCGGACACGCCGGCGGCTACGATGTGATGATGGCAAAGACCCTGGCGGAAAAGATGGGCGCCACTTTGGTCATCAAAAAGCTGGCCTGGGAGGGACTGGAGCCCGCCGTCACCTCCGGGGAGATTGACGCTATCATCGCCGGCATGACCGCCACCCCGGAGCGCAAGGAGAACGCCGATTTCACCACCCCCTACTATGAATCCGAGATGGTCTGCATCGTCCGGGCAGACGACCCCCTGGCGAAGGCCACCTCCCTGGCGGACTTCACCGGCAAGAATGTCCAGGGGCAGCAGAACACCCTTTATGATGAGATTATTGATCAGATCCCCGGCGTCAACCACATGACCCCCCTGGCTAGCTATCCCCTGATGGTGCTGGCCCTCCAGAACGGGGACGCCGACGCCCTCACCGCCGAGCTGCCGGTAGCCACCGGCGTCGTCACCAGCAACCCCAATCTGGCTATTGTGCGCTTTGCAGACGGCCAGGGCTTTGAGGCAGACACCACCGTTTCCATTGCAGTGAAAAAGGGCAACACCGAGCTGCTGAACAGCATCCAGGCGGCCCTGGACACCATCAATACCGACACCCGCAACCAGTGGATGACCGACGCCGTAAGCCGCCAGCCTGCCAACGAGTAATGCGATTCTGGGACCTTGCCCCATCTCGGCCCAAGAGCCGCCGCTTTGCGGCGGTTGGCCTCGAAACGCGCCTGCGGGCGCAGAGCCCCCACTTCTTTTTCCCACCGGTGGGAAAAAGAAGCAAAAAGGACCGCCGGGCCGTGGGCCCGGACCCACGCCCTGCCCGGAGGGGGGATGCTCCCCCCTCCTTCACCAGGTAAAGAGACCTGAACACCTGCCTGGAGTTCCAGAAAGAAAGGAAGCTGCCCTATGGCTGCGTTTGTTGAAAAAGTGCTGGAGATCGCCCAGCGGTATTGGCCCCTCTTCTGGGCGGGCACCAAAGTAACCCTTCTCATCTCCCTCACCGGCACCATCATCGGGCTTGCCATCGGGCTGCTGGTGGGAAGCGTCCGGGCTGTAAAGGTAGAGCCCAGGGACGGTCTTGGCACCCGTGTGGTGAAACAGCTGATCCACGCCCTCACCAGCATCTACATTGAGGTTTTCCGGGGCACCCCCATGATCGTTCAAAGCGTCTTCCTCTACTACCTGCTCAAGCCGGTTTTCAACTGGAAGCCCACTGTGGCGGGCATCTTCATCGTATCGGTAAACACCGGGGCCTACATGGCGGAGATCATCCGGGCCGGCATCCAAAGCGTGGACCAGGGCCAGACCGAGGCCGCCCGGAGCATCGGCATGACCCCCATGCAGACCATGTTCCTGGTGGTGCTGCCCCAGGCTATTAAAAACTCCTTCCCTGCCATCGGCAACGAATTCGTGGTGAACATCAAGGACTCCTCCGTTCTCAGCGCCATCTCGGTTACCGATTTGTACTTCCAATCCATCGGGGTGGCGGGGAGCATCTTCCTCTTCACCCAGACCATGACGGTGACCGCCTCCATCTACCTGGTGCTCACCTTCACCACCACCCGCATCCTGGGGCTTATTGAAAAGCGGATGGGCCGCCCCCGCTCCAGCTTCCCGGCGTCCCAGACGGTGCCCGGCAACCCCACGTTTTAAGGAGGATGGCAGACGATGGAAAACATCATTGAGATCCGAGGGCTGAAAAAGCATTTTGACAAGCTGGAGGTCCTCAACGACATCCAGTTCAGCGTAGCCCCTGGGGAGGTCATCTGCCTCATCGGGGCCTCCGGTTCCGGCAAATCCACCCTCCTGCGGTGTGTAAACCTTTTGGAGACCCCCGACGCCGGGGAAATCCTAGTCCACGGTCAGAATATCCTCCAGGGCCGGATGGACGTAAACCAGTACCGGACCAAGGTGGGGATGGTCTTCCAGTCCTTTAATCTCTTTGCCAACATGGATGTGCTGAAAAACTGCATGGTGGGCCAGACCCATGTCCTCCACCGGAGCAAGGAGGAGGCCCGTGAAAAGGCCCTCTACTTCCTCCAAAAGGTGGGGATGAAAGATTTCCTCTTGGCCTCCCCCGCCCAACTTTCCGGCGGCCAGAAGCAGCGGGTGGCTATCGCCCGCGCCCTCTGCATGGACCCGGAGGTGCTGCTCTTTGACGAGCCAACCTCCGCCCTGGACCCGGAGATGGTGGGCGGTGTCCTGGAGGTGATGAAGGACCTGGCCAGGGAAGGCCTTACCATGATTGTGGTGACCCACGAGATGGGCTTTGCCAGAGAGGTGAGCACACGGGTGGTGTTTATGGATAAGGGGGTCATCGCTGAAGAAGGCAGTCCGGAGGAGATTTTCCAAAATCCCCAAAATCCCCGCACGCGGGAGTTCCTTTCCCGGTATATCCAGTCCTGAACATCGCACAAAAAAGCACGTCTGCAAAGCCATGTCTGGGTTTTCCAAGGGCGGAAGACTATAATTTGAATGTCCTCCTGTCTACATCATCGGCAGAAGCCTTCTTTTTGAACCACTCGCCTAGCGAGTGGTTTTCTATATACAAAAAGAGGGGCTATAAAAGCCCCTCTTTTGCAGACCGCTTTGACCGATAAGACCGGAACCACTCGCAACTACACTCAACGGCGGAATACAGCAATGTTTCAAAATCTGTTTACCGCAGTTTTCCTCCGGCGCACGTCACAAAACCAGGGCAGCAAATTTATATGAAATATCTAAAATGCAACTACCAGGTAGACAAGTTTCTACATCTAAACCAACAACCAGACAACTTTGTTTCTTTTCTTTCAAAAGTTGTTGAATCAAACGTGACTTTATGCTACATTTTCATTATACAGATGTTGGAAAAAGGGACCGCATCTGATACATAACAAAAAAGGAGCGAGATTATGAAAAAAAGAATTCTCAGCATTGCACTGGTTGTCGCCATGTGCGTAACCCTGCTGGCAGGCTGCGGCCAGAAGTCCGCAACATGGAAAGTGACCTGCCCCTGGGCCCCCTCCGGCGTGGCCGCCATGGTGAGCCAGCAGGCGGCGACCAAGTCCACCAGCTACTCCGACACCATCACCCTGGTAGCCGAGGCCATCAAGGGAGACGCCGCCACTGTAAACACCTGGGTAGCCGACACCAAGGCCAACGATACCGAGCTGGTTTTCGTGGGCGAGGGCCTGCTGTCCATCACCTCCATCCTGGACCCCGCCAAGATGCAGTTCGGTTATGAGGACTTTGTGTTTGTGGAGAACCTGTATTCCTCCATCTTCGTCCTCTCCGCCGACGCCAAGCTGAACATCGACAGCGTAGCCGACCTGGAAGCCTATGTCAAGCAGGGAACGGAAATTAGCGTGGCCGTCAACGGCGCCACCAGCTCTGAGGCCTTCCTGGCCGCGGCTTTGTTCGGCTCCATGGGCGCGGGAAACCAGCTGAAGCTGACCCCCTATCAGTCTGCCGCTGAGGCCGCTCAGGCCGTGGCCCGGGGCGAGACCCAGTTTGCCGTCTCCCACCAGTCCCAGATTCTGGAGACCTATCAGCAAAAGGGCGCAACCATTGTCTGCGCCTTTGACGAGGGCAACATTGAAAACGGTCCCTTCGCCGGCGTAGAGGGCGTGGGCCAGCACGGCTATCCCTACTTCCGCAACCGCTGCTTTGTCATGGCCCGGGCCGGCACCGACGAGAAGAAGGTCGCCGAGCTGAAAGAGCTCTACGGCAAGATTCTGGCGGACGCGGAGGTCGTGGAGTGGCTCCAGAACACCATGCTGCTGGAAGTGGACACCATGTCCGTGGCGGATGTGGAGGCCCATGTGGAAAACGTGAAGAGTATCGTTAACAGCTATAAGGATATCGTCGCAGGCTAATCGCAGCGCTCCATATGGGGGAATGGGATAGGGCAGAGGTCCCGCCCATTCCCCCTTTTATTCCCTGAATTTTGAAAGGAGGACTCCTATGAAGCAATGGGTAGAGCAGTTCAACGGCCGCATGGATGCCTGGGGCCGGAAGCTGCACGAAAAAGAAATTCGCATCCCCATTGACCTGGTCACCGGCCTGGCGTTCGCGATCTTTGCCTTGGCAATTCTGCTGGTCATGCCAGATCAGGTGGCGATTTCCGAGAAGGACGTGGTCAACGGCCGGGCGTTTCCCACTTTGCTGATGATGGTCATGCTTTTGTGCTGCGCCATGCTGATTGGCAAGGAACTCTATAAGCTGGCCACAAAGCAGCCCTTGAATTGGAAGGTTATCAACATTCAGGTGGAGGCCAAGGCGCTGGCAATCCTGGGCATTCTGCTGGGCACCTATTTCCTCAGCAAGTGGACCGGCCTGTTTGTGGTGGGCGCGGTCTTCTGCTGCCTGGGCTTTTTGCTGTATTTCCGGTGCCGGAAGAAATCCTACTACGTCATTACCCTGGTTATTGCGGTAGCCATTTGGGCGGCCTTCCGCTTTGTCCTGGGCGTGGAATTTTAAGGAGGGGGATTTATGCTACAGTACATTGCCCCGGCCACCGGCCTTTTGTTTACGCTGGAAAACATCCTGTGGATTAACATCGGCGTGTTTATCGGCTCGGTTTTCGCGGCTATCCCCGGTCTGAGCGTCATCCTGTGCGTGATTTTGTTCCTGCCTGTCACCTACTCCATGACCGCCATTCCCGGCATGATGTTCCTGCTTGGCATCTACTGCGCCGGGGGCTATGGCGGCAGCGTGTCCGCCATCCTCATCAACACCCCCGGCACCCCTCACGCAGCGGCCACCATGCTGGACGGGCATCCCCTGTCGGAGCGGGGCCGGACCAAGGCCGCGCTGAAAATCGCCTTGTACGCCTCCACCTTCGGCGGGATCTCCTCCGCCCTGATGCTGCTGTTTCTGGGGCCCCAGGTGGCCCGGGTGGCCGCCCAGCTGGGCACTGCGGAGTATTTCATGGTCTGCGTCTTTGGCCTGACCATCATCGCCGGCGTATCGGGCAAGAGCATGATCAAGGGTTTAATTTCCGCCTGCCTGGGACTGCTTATCTCCTGCGTGGGCTCCGACCCCATGACCAGCTATGACCGCTTTACCTTCGGCATTTCCCGGCTGTACCTGGGCCTGGACCTGGCGGTCTGCCTCATTGGCCTTTTCGCCCTGGTGGAAATCATGTCCAAGGCGGAGAAGCGGCTGGACCGCTTGAATCTGGATACCACCCAAATCAAGGACGACGGCATAATCACCAAGGAGGAATACAAGCGCATGGCCCGTCCGATGCTGCTGTCCTCTCTCATCGGTGTAATGGTGGGCATCATCCCCGGCACCGGGGCCTCGGAGGCATCCTGGTTCAGCTATAACACTGCCAAAAACATGTCCAAGCACCCGGAGGAGTTCGGGCACGGCTCCGTAGAGGGCATTGCTGCTGCCGAAGCGGCCAACAACGCCGTTACCGGCGCAACCCTGATTCCTCTGCTCACCTTGGGCATTCCAGGAGACGGCACGGTAGCCATCATGCTTTCCGCCCTGATGATCAACGGCCTGAATCCCGGCCTCACCCTCTTCACCACCCAGGGAAACATCATGTACGCCATTATGCTGGGCCTGATTCTGGTGAATATCTTTATGCTTCTCCAGGGCAAATTCCTCACCCGCCTCTTTGCCAAAGTGGTGTCCATCCCCCAGGAAATCCTCACCCCCATCATTGTCATCTTCTGCTTTGCCGGGGCTTATTCCGTGAATGAGAATTTCTTCGACGTGGGCGTGGCCCTGATTTTCGGCATGCTGGCCTGGATTCTGCGGAAGCTGGAGCTTCCCCCGGTACCCATTCTTCTGGGGCTGGTGCTGGGCAGCATGACAGAGACCAACTTCCGCCGGGCTCTGCTAATCTCCAACGGAAACCCCAAGATCTTTTTCAGCAGCGTGTACTGCATCATCTTCCTGGTCCTGATCCTGCTGGCGGTGGGCACCATCGTCCGGGGCAAGATGAAAGAACGTAGCACACAGAAGGAGGCCTGACCATGCCTAACAACATCATTTTTTACTTTACCGACCAGCAGCGCTGGGACACCTGCGGCTGCTTCGGCCAGCCCCTGGACATCACGCCCAATCTGGACGCCCTGGCCCGGGAGGGCGTGAAGTTTGACAACGCCTTCTCCCCCCAGCCGGTGTGCGGTCCCTGCCGGGCCCTGTTCCAGACCGGCAAATACCCCACGGAGACCGGCTGCTTCCGCAACAACATCATGCTGCCCGCCGGTGTCAAGACCCTGGGCCAGTACATTGAGGAAGCGGGCTATGAGACCGCCTACATCGGCAAGTGGCACCTGGCCAGTGACGGAGAGCTGGAAAAGCCCCCCACCATCGACCACACCGTCACCGCCATCCCCCAAGAACTGCGGGGGGGCTATACCGGCTTCTGGCGCACCGCCGATGTGCTGGAGTTCACCTCCCATGGCTACGATGGCTTCGTCTTTGACGAAAACAACCGGCGGATCGACTTCAAGGGCTACCGGGCGGACTGCATCAACGACATGGCCCTGGAATTTTTGGACGGCTACACGGGAGAAAAGCCCTTCTTCATGACCATCTCCCAGATCGAGCCCCACCACCAGAACGACCGCAAGCACTACGAGGGGCCGGAGGGCTCCAAGGAGCGGTTCCGGGACTTCATTCTGCCAGAGGACTTGAAAGCCCTGGGGGGCAACGCCGCCGAGGAGTACCCGGATTACCTGGGACAGTGCGCCAGCCTGGATGAAAACCTGGGGCGGCTGGTGGCGAAGCTGAAGGAAAAGGGACTGTATGAGAATACGGTGATTCTCTTTGCCTCGGACCACGGCTCCCACTTCCTCACCCGCAACCGGGACTCCCACCTCAACGGCTACGACGACTACAAGCGCTCCTGCCACGACGCAGCCCTCCATGTGCCCCTGGTCATTGCCGGCGGGCCCTACCGGGGCGGCCGGGCGGTGGAGGAGCTGGTAAGCACCGCCAGCCTGCCCAAGACCATTCTGGCCCTGGCGGGCGTGGACGTGGGAGACGCCATGATCGGGGAAAACCTTCTTGACGTTGTGGAGAAAAAGGCGGATAATAGGCCCAATGAGATTTTCGCACAGATTTCCGAAAGCCGGGTGGGCCGGTGTATCCGCACGGCGCGCTATACCTATTCCGTCTATGCCCCCGGCGTGAACGGCGGCGCGGCGGCGGCCTCGGACCTCTATGCGGACGATTTCCTCTACGATATGGAACAGGACCCCCACCAGCTAAACAATGTGGTGGCCGATCCCGCCTACGCCCAAGTAAAGGCGGCGCTGCGGGAGCGTCTGCTGGACTGGATTTGGCGGGCGGAAGGGACTCGTCCCGTCATTACGGACTGAGGAAAGCTGCGCGATTTCCAGGAGGGCGTCATGAAGGAACTGGACCGAAAGTCGGAAATAGTCTATCTTTGGGTGCGGGCCTATATTGAGGAAAACAAGTTTTCCAGCAATACGAAGATTCCATCGGAAACGGTTCTGACCCGAAAACTCTCCGTCAGCCGGGAAACCGTGCGCCGGGCCCTGATCCGGCTGACGGAGGAGGGGCTTCTTCTCCGGGTAAAGGGAAGTGGAACCTATATCAACAAAGAGAAGGCCCTGTCCTGGGAACTGGGGGGCAGCGAGGGCAGGACCAAAATCGGACTGATCCTCCAGGGCCAGGACGGGAACGCCAACTCCAGTTTGATAGACGGTATTCGAAGCATCCTGTCCCCGGACCAGGTGGATTTGCGCACCTTCCTTACCGACAACAAGTTTGCCAACGAGCGCCGCTGCCTCCAGGCCGTAGTAAACCAGGGCTTTCAGGGGTTCATTGTGGACGGCGTGAAGGCCAGTCTGCTGAACCCTAACCTGGACTACTATCAGAAAATCTATCAAAAGCGGATTCCTGTCATTTTCTATAACAACTATTATAAAAACCTGAAATGTCCCCGGGTGGTGGTCAACGACCTGCGCTGCGCTGAGGAGCTGATCAGCTTTCTGATCCGGCAGGGGCACCGGCACATCGCCGGGATCTTCCTCTCCGACAATTATCAGAGCATCGAGAAATTTCAGGGTATGACGGCCACCCTCCAGAAAAACGGGGTGGAGTATCAAGACGATTACATCAAATGGTTTGCCTCCAGCGAGGCGTATGATGCTCGCTCCATTGGGCGGTTTCTAAAGCGCCTGCCCCATTACACGGCGGTGGTCTGCTGCAACTACATGATCTTCCGGCTGACCCGGCAGGTGCTGGAGCAGCAGGGGAAGCGGGTGCCGGAGGACTGCTCCCTGGTGTGCTTCGACTACTCCAGCGACGACTGGGAGGCGGAGGGGGTGACCTGCTCTATCCACCAGGGCTACTGCATTGGGCAGGAGGTGGCCTCCCGACTGATGCGCATGATCCGAAACCGGGATTGCGACGATAAGGGCTACACCTATGTTCTGCCGCCGGAGATTTATCTGGGAAGGACGGTAGGTCCCGCAAGAGAGGCAAGGTAAGCGGCGCGCCGCTTTAGAAGGAAAGGAGGGCGCCCCATGCCGCCCCTGAGCATTTTACTAAAGCCCGCTTCCAGCGGATGCAACCTGCGCTGCGCGTATTGCTTTTATGCCGATGAGGCAAAGACCCGCACGATTTCCAATTACGGCCGGATGCCGGAGGCAGTGAGCCACGCTCTGATCGGGAAAGCGGTGGAGGCGGCCGAGGGATCGATCACATTCCTGTTCCAGGGAGGGGAACCCACCCTGGCGGGATTGGATTTCTTCCGGGACTTCGCCGCCCATGTAAAAAAAACCGCCCCTCCCAACCTGGCGGTCTACTATGCCATCCAAACGAATGGAACGCTGCTGGACCAGGAGTGGTGCCGCTTTTTCAAAGAGAACCGCTTTCTGGCGGGCCTGTCCCTGGACGGCAGCCGGGAGTGCCACAACCGTTTCCGCTTGGACGGGGCGGGAAAGGGGACTTATGACCGGGTGCGGCAGGCGGCCCGCCGGCTGGAACAGGCCGGTGTGGAGTACAATGTCCTGACCGTAGTGACCGGCTATCTGGCCCGGCATATCCAGAGCGTTTTTTCCAGCCTGTGCAAGGAGGGCTTCCGGTTTCAGCAGTACATTCCCTGCCTGGACCCGCTGGAAGAGGAACGGGGCGGCCAGGAATACTCCCTTTCTCCGGACCAGTATGCGGAGTTTTTGAAAAAGCTGTTTGACCTGTGGTACCGGGAGCTGGAACAGGGGCGCTACTGGTCCGTACGCTATTTTGACAATCTGCTCTGGATGCTGGAGGGGCACGCTCCGGAGCAGTGTTCCATGCGTGGGTGCTGCGGCTTGCAGTATCTGGTGGAGGCGGACGGCAGCGTCTACCCCTGTGATTTTTACGGGCTGGACGCATACCGCCTTGGGAACATCCGGGACGACGCCTGGGAGGACTTGGACCGTGCCAGAGAGGCTTTGGGCTTTGTGGAAGCCTCCTTGCGCGTACCGGAAAAATGCGGCCATTGCCGGTGGTACCCCCTGTGCCGGAACGGATGCCGGCGGGATCGGGTTCTTGAGGGCGAGCAGCTAGGATGCAACTATTATTGTGAGGCCTATGCCGGCTTTTTCGCCTATGCCCTTCCCCGGCTGGGCCGGGCGCGGCTCCTGCTGCGCCGTATCCAAACTCTGTAGAGCGCTGGAGAGGCTGTATCCGGCCGGTGATAAGACAGCAGGGCTTTCCCGGCGGCCTTGCCTCCAGGGGATCCGCGAGGACCTGAAGACCTACATTGAATTGTCCCCCCTCTGACCTGTCAAAAAAGCCCTACCCACAGCTGCGAAAATTGTAATATGCAGTCGCCACGACACGTCCGTATAGCCTTGCGCTATGCGGGCGTTTTTCTATCCAGGCGGTGCTTCTGGACACGGTGTCCAGAGGTTCCAAACCCCGGCGGCCGCTCCCCTTTCTTTACATGGTCCAGACTTCCTGATTGGTGGAGGAAACAGCGGCGGCGCCGTTTTGGAGGGCCAGCAAAATGTCCTCCTTATCGCTGATAAGTCCCCCGGCGATAATGGGCAGGCGGCAGGCGGCGGTAATCTTCCGGATGACCTTGGGCATGGTGGCGGGGAGGATTTCGATGGCGTCGGCCGCCTGCACCTCGGTGTACTTTTGGAAGTTTGCCATCGCCAGGGAATCAATGAGGAAAAAGCGCTGAATCGCCAGCAGCCCCTGCTCCTTGGCGGCCTTTACAATGGCGGGCTTGGTGCTGATGACCCCATCCGCCTGGGTGTTCTGCCGCAGGAAGGCCACTGCCACATCCTTGCTGGAAAGACCGTCAATCAGGTCAATATGGACCATAACCAGCTTGTGGTCGGATTTGATTCGCTCCACAAGGCCGCTTACACTGCACACATTGCCGTAAAGGAGGAAGATAATGCGGCAATCGGTGAGGAGGGCCCTTTCCAGGCCCTTGTCGTCCTTTACCGCCGCGATGATGGGATTTTCCGCCAAAATAGCTCCAAGGTCCTGCATATCCGGTCGCTCCTTAATTGTGATTTGGCTTGTCCCCCTATAACAGGGCCGGTGGCACAGCCCGCCATGGCAATAGAACCGCCGCCGAAAGCGCTTGTTTTTGGTGCGATATTTCAAAACTCCCCTTTTAACCAATGTTATCATAGCATGGAACAGGGGGAAAATCAACGAACATCTCTGGAGTTTTTTGCAATCCTGTGGTAAAATATTTTGATAGATTATATAGCGGGTGATAAAACCGGAAAGGAGGGGGCGGGATGGCAGTGAATCGGAGCCAATGGCAGCAGAAGCTAAAACAGTGCTGGGCCTGGCTGCGGGCGGCGGTCCGCAAAATCCGGCGGTGGCGCAGCCGCTGGCAGGCCCGAAGGCCCCGATTTTTCACCCCGGCCTTTCAGGTGATGTACATCCTCACCGCTGTCAGCGCCGTCCTCACCTGGCTGAGCTGGAAGCTGATGTGGTATCTCCCCCAGGCGGCCAAGATGGAGCTTATTGCCAGCACCGGGGTGGACCCGGATTCGGTAACGGTGCTGGTCTCCCAGGACGCCTATGCTATCTTCGCCGGTATGTGCATCCTCACCCTGTTCTGTGTCTTCGTCTGGCTCTTTGTTTGGCTGAAAAAGCTGTAGCTGTTATATCAAATACATTTTATACGAATAGGATAATTTCTTATGGGTACTGCATTCCGAACTGCCATCGTCACCGGCGGGAGCCGGGGTATCGGGGCTGCTGCTGTTTCCCTCCTGGCCCGGAATGGCTGGCGGGTGGCAGTGGGCTGCTATCAGCGCCTGGAAAGGGCCAACGCCCTCTGCGCCTCCCTGGCGGCGGAGGGCTGCCAGGTCTTCCCCTTCCAGGGGGATGTGGCCTCGGCGGCGGAGATGGAGGCCCTGGTCCAGGCCGTTCTGGAGCGGTGGGGACAGCTGGACCTCTTTGTAAATAACGCCGGCATCGCCCAGCAGAAGCTCTTCACCGACCTCACCGAGGAGGACTGGGACCGGATGTTCGCCGTCAACGCCCGGAGTCTCTTTACCTGCTGCCGCGCGGCGGTGCCCCACATGGTCCGCCGCCACACCGGGAATATCATCAACATCTCCTCCATTTGGGGGCAGGTGGGGGCCTCCTGCGAGGTGCACTATTCTGCTGCAAAGGCGGCGGTCATCGGCTTCACCAAGGCGCTGGCCAAGGAGCTGGGACCCAGCGGCATCCGGGTAAACTGCGTGGCCCCCGGCGTCATCGCTACTGAAATGAACGACGCTTTGGACCCAGAGACGCTGGCCGCCCTCCGGGAGGAGACCCCTTTGGGGAGCATCGGCACCCCGGAGGACGTGGCCCGGACCATCCTATGGCTGGCAGAGGAGGGATCCGCCTTTATCACCGGACAGGTCATTGGAGTGAACGGGGGCTTTGTCATTTAGCGCTCCCCCTTCTCCAAAGGACGGAAAGGTTTTGCCCAGGGCCTGTTCATCTCCCTTTTTAAACCAAAAGCACAAACAAAAGACGAGTAAAAGAAAGCGAGGAATTTTTATGCGCGCTGTTGTGACCGTCATCGGCAAGGACATGGTGGGCATCCTCTCCAAGGTGTCTGGGGCCTGCGCCGAGGCCAACGCCAACGTCATCGAGGTGACCCAGTCGGTCTTGCAGGATATGTTCGCCATGATTATGCTGGTGGATATTTCCGGACTAAAGCTGTCCTTCGACCAGTTCGCCGCCAAAATCGACGCCATCGGCCAGGAGATGAACCTTTCCACCCATGTGATGCACGAGGACATCTTCAACTCCATGCACCACATCTGATTAGGGGGAACAAATATGCCTGTTTTGGATACCAAAGATATTTTAGAAACGATACAGATGATTCAGGACGACTGCCTGGATGTGCGCACCACCACCATGGGCATCTCCCTGCTGGACTGCGCCTGCGAGGACATGGACCGCACCTGCCAAAGGGTCTATGACAAAATCTGCCGCTTAGCCAAGGACCTGGTGCAGACGGGAGAGGAGATTCAGCGGCAGTATGGCATCCCCATCATCAATAAGCGCATCGCCGTCACCCCCATCGCCATGATTGCGGGACCCAGCGGCGGCGATCCGGTAAAACTGGCCCTCACCCTCCAGCGGGCGGCGGACACCCTGGGGGTAAACTTCATCGGGGGGTACTCCGCCCTGGTGCAGAAGGGCTTTTCCCCTGGGGATATGGCCCTCATCCGCTCCATCCCGGAGGCCCTGTCTGTAACCGGGAATATCTGCGCCTCGGTGAATGTGGGCTCCACCAAGGCGGGCATCAACATGGATGCGGTGGCCCTTATGGGCCAGATTGTGCGGGAATGCTCGGAGCGGACGGCGGAGCGGGACTGCATTGCCGCCGCGAAGTTAGTGGTGCTCTGTAACGCCCCGGAGGACAATCCCTTTATGGCCGGGGCTTTCCACGGGCCGGGGGAGCCGGACTGCGAAATCAATGTAGGGGTTTCCGGCCCCGGCGTGGTGCGGGCGGTGCTGGCTAAAAACCCGGACGCCTCCATCAGCGAGCTGGCGGACATCATCAAGCGCACCGCCTTTAAAATCACCCGGATGGGACAGCTGGTAGGCACCGAGGCAAGCCGCCGCCTGGGGGTGCCCTTTGGCATTGTGGACCTGAGCCTGGCCCCCACCCCCGCCATTGGGGACAGCGTGGCAAGGATACTGGAGGAGATGGGCCTGGAAAGCTGCGGAGCCTGCGGCACCACCGCCTGTTTGGCCCTTCTGAACGATGCGGTGAAGAAGGGAGGCGTTATGGCCTCCTCCCGCGTGGGAGGGCTTTCCGGGGCCTTCATCCCTGTTTCGGAGGACGAGGGGATGATTGCTGCGGCCACCAGCGGGGCGCTGTCCATTGAGAAGCTGGAGGCCATGACTGCTGTTTGCAGTGTGGGTCTGGATATGATTGTCCTGCCGGGGGATACCACCGCCGAGGTCATCGCCGCCCTTATTGCCGATGAGGCCGCCATCGGCATGGTGAATTCCAAAACCACCGCTGTTCGGGTCATCCCCGCCATCGGCAAGGAGGTTGGAGATACCCTCCAGTTTGGCGGCCTGCTGGGAAGCGGCCCGGTAATGCGAATCAGCAAGTGTTCTCCGGAGCGGTTCATCCGCCGGGGGGGACAGATTCCCGCTCCCATGCAGAGCCTGAAGAACTGAGGGCGGAGGGATGGAGCAGCCCTGCCGCACCAAATACCCAATCCTGCTGGTCCACGGGGTCTTCTATCGGAAGGATTACTGGGGCCGCATCCCGGAGGCCCTCCGGAAAAAGGGCGCGGTGGTCCACCACAGCGGCCACCAGGCCACCGCCGCGGTGGCGGACAGCGGGGCGGAGCTGGCCCGCCGCATTCGGGAGCTTGCGGAGGAAGCGGGCAAGGTAAATCTCCTGGCCCATTCCAAAGGGGGGCTGGACAGCCGGTGGGCCATCAGCTGCCTGGGGATGGCCCCCTACGTGGCCTTCCTCACCACCATCAACACCCCCCACCGGGGCTGCATCTTTGCCGAGTATCTGCTGGGCAAGGTCCCCCAGGCCGCCCGGCTGAAAATCGCTGCGGCCTACAATGCCACGATGAAAAAGGTGGGGGACACCAACCCGGACTTCCTGGCGGCGGTGACCGACCTGACGGAGAGCGCGTGCCTTCGCCGGAACGAGGCGACCCCCGACGCCCCTGGCGTGGTGTATGAGAGCGTCATGTCCTACTGCAAGAAGGCCCAACACGGCAAGTTCCCGCTGAATATGACCTATCCCATCGTGAAGCACTTCGACGGGCTGAACGACGGGCTGGTGTCGGTGGAGTCGGCCAAATGGGGGGAGCGGTTCACCCTCCTGGAGCCCCAGGGCAAGCGGGGCATCTCCCACGGCGACGTGGTGGATCTGAACCGGGAGAACATCCGGGGCTTCGACGTGCGGGAGTTCTATGTAAAACTGGCAACAGATTTGAAGCGCCGGGGGTATTGATAATCGCAACCTGCTCTCCTTGCCAAGCACAAGGATTATACTATAATAACAGAAAGTGAGAAAATAGGATGATGGATTTTTTACCTATCAGAAAACTCTACCACTGTAATGAAGTTTCTGCCTACCCAGAAAGTTCTATCCAAGAAGCAATCAAGCGTTTTGGGAAATTGCCTAATACACTTATAGAATATTATCGGCAATTAGGAGCAAACCAAGAGATAAATCAAGCGCAAACTTACCCATGTAGTCCAACGAACCTTGTTTTAGAAAATGGGTATCTTATGTTCTATGTTGAAGATCAGGAATCCATGTGGTGGGCTATCAAGCAGGAAGATTTGGGAGAAGATAATCCCGCCGTATATGTGTGCATGTGGAAGAACGATGGATATGTTTATTTACCCGAAAGCGACACGTTGGAACATTTTTTGTATTCAATGGCATATTGTCAGGCCATGGAAATCCTACCATGGAACAGTGAAGGGCCTTTTTCCTGTGATCCTGAGATGAAATCCAAAATAGAGGCTGTTTATAAAAAGAAGGATTTTGGATTGCGTAATTCGCCCAAAACTACGTTTTATGGAAATAGTGATGATGAAGCAATTATGATTTGTGAAGATGGGCGTTCTTGCCAGGTTTCTTTTGCCTGTACGACAGAAGATCAATTTGAGCAAATCAAAAAAGTATTATCCATAAGAAGTTAAACCAGTTTAATTGTGGAATTTTATATATTAAAACCGGCCAAAACACAGCTTGCAACCCAAAGTTGCGGAATAGTTGGTAGCAGCAACACGGCCTGATGCCGTAAAATCGCCCCATGAGGAGGTGATTTCATGGCTGCGGGATTTTGGACTATCCTAATTTCGATTCCCCTGCTTGTGCTGTTCATCTATGGCATCGTCCGCGTGATCCAGGCGTTGATCCGGTCAGATAGGAGGAAGTGATTTTATGGCCGCAGGAATGGGCATCGTTCTGGTTTCCCTTATCATCATTATCCCCCTGTTCGCACTGTTTGTCTATCTCCTTATTCTCGCTGTCCGGGCATTACGCAAATACATCAAGAGCGGCCCAGCGAGAAAAGAGGCCAAGACAGTCCGAACCACGCTGGGAGAGAAGCTGCGGGAAAACCGGGTGCGCTGTAAACTGTCTCAGGAGTTTGTGGCGGAAGCGGTTGGCGTCAGCCGGCAGGCGGTCAGCAAATGGGAAAATGGCATATCGGACCTGTCCACCTCGAACCTGATCTCACTGGCAAAGCTGTACGGTCTGTCAGCGGAGGAG